>SWCH01003002.1_pt2 | contig 297774 bp, 241 predicted proteins | sample 4690051 | NCBI WGS metagenome assembly SWCH01 (sample SAMN10267282, study PRJNA491770) | bioreactor metagenome | isolation source: DHS bioreactor inoculated with | place: Japan: off Shimokita Peninsula
GTCTTGAGGTAAGGTGCAACGCACTTCTGGAGGAATCTTTAATGGGCATTCTGTCCAGGATTTGTGCAAATGAATAAACCCTAAGTGCAATACACCAGGCTGTTAATCTGAAATCAACCAGAATGTTAAGGTGCGTTGCATCTGGGGTTGAAGTGGGCTTGATTTACAAAAAAGAATCTGCAAGATTTAACAGACTCTTCAAGTGACATTGATTTGGTGGTTTATATGGAAAGATTTAATTCTGGTTTTGTTTTTCTCCCTCTGCTCTGGCAACCAAGGCACGAATCACATCCCCATATGAAATCAATCCGATCATTTCCTTATCATCCAACACGGGTAAATGACGGACTTTTTTTTCGGCCATGATGGTCATACATTCTTCCAGGGTCGTATCTGGTGTAACAGTGACAACATCTTTGTTCATATAACGATCAATTTTTCGTTCGATCTCACATTGCTCAAGTCTGGCGATCACATGTACAAAATCCCGTTCAGATACGATCCCCACCAATCCCATTTCATCCACGACTGGCAGTGCACCAACGTCTCTGCGGGACATGATTTTTAAAGCATCCAGGATGGATGCTTTGGGATGGATGCTCCAAAGGTTCCCTTGTTTCTGATCCAGTAAATCTTTTACCTTCACCATTGCTTCCCTCCAATTTTGTATGGAACAAGAATGATCTCCGCTAACGACACCATTAAAGAGAATAAAAAAAATTTCTCATTCCCGATAATTTATTCTAGCGTTTTTTGCTGATGAATTCAACTGAAACAAACCAGGAGATGGTGATGACCGATCTGAGGTTTATGGGAAGAAAGAGGTATAAATCAAGCGCAGGATGGTTGCGGCAGTCACCAGGAGAAAGAATGCCCGGATGAAGTTCGCACCGGATCGCAAAACCAATCGCGAACCCAGAAAGGCACCACTTAATTGCCCACCCGCCATGATTAATCCAGGAATGACCAGTACCTTTCCACCGATCGCAAAGAAAATGAGAGCGACGATATTGCTGGTGAAATTCATCCATTTGGTATGCGCATTGGCTTTCTTAAGGTTGTAACCCAGAAAAAACACGAAGGCTAACATCCAAAAATTACCTGTGCCTGGTCCAAAAAATCCATCGTAAAACCCAATCAGAAGGCCAAATAGAAGGTAGAAAAGTTTTGGCTGAATTTTTTCCGTTTGATCCTCGAGACCAAGATTTTTGGAAAATAAGACGATCACAAAAATAACCAGCAAAAGCACTGGAATGAGGTATTGAAGGATGGCTTGCGATAATTGCTGAATGGAAAGCGTGCCAATGGCAGCCCCGATGGCTGTGAATACAATTCCCCACCCCAGGTCTTTAAGTGTTATCAGTCCCCCGTGGTAATAGTTGATCGATGCTGTTAAGCTGCCAAATGAGGATTGGAGTTTGTTTGTTCCCAACGCAATATGAGGCGGCAACCCCACAGACAGTAGAATAGGAACCGAAATAATGCCACCGCCACCGGAAATTGAATCCACAAAACCAGCCATAAAGCCACCGGCAAATAAAATGAGAAGAATCGGAAAGGTAAGTTGTGGCACGAGGTCCAATGTTCTAAAGAGTAAATTAATGAAGTGCATAATAACATAATCAGGGTTGAATGAGTAGGGGCAGAAGGATTTAAAAAATAACCCGCTGTTGGGGTAAACAGCGGGTCAGGCTCTACTGATGGGGTTTTTTAGTAACGTGATAGTGTGGTGATGGCGGGTACCCGGTCAAACATCCAGAATGCAATGGGGAGACCAAGACCCAGGGTAATCCCTGAAATTGCCCAGGCAGATAACAGCCAGAAAGCGCTGAACCACCATCCGATGAGAATGAAATAGAGTGCCCGTGCCAGGAATGACGGCTGCTCCCGGGTGTATGTTCGCAGCACCCATTGGCCATCCTTCTGAATTAGATAGCGGTTTTCACGCACTGGTTTAAGCGTCATAACCTGGGGAAGGCGGTTAAGCATCAAGAGACCGATGGGTAGCCCGATAATGGTGACCACCAGTATCCAGGCAATCGTCGTCCAGACTGCTCCCAGCCATAATCCCAAAAAGATAAAATACAGGGCGCGGATCAATAAACCAGGGCCTCTTTCTTGTCGAATTGAAACGCTTGAATTTGTCATTTACGAATCCTTTCTAAAATCAAACCTCTTTCGTACCATATACGAAGTTCCAAAGAAAAAGTTGCAATTCGAAAATGAAAGTCATAACTAAATTAAAATCTGGTTTCAGATCTCTGAATAGATTTTAATCGTTTCTTTGTCTTCTAATCTGGCCTGAATTAACGCTAGATCTGCTTTTTCCACCAACGTATTAATATCGGTGCCATCGTCTGGTAAAAAAGAGATGCCGGCACTGAAGGAAACAATCATCTCAAGTTTTCCCATACGGATTGGAAATTTGGTTTTGTCACGAAAGCGATCCAGAAGTGATTTGAAATCAAGCTCCTGGCGGATATCGTCAAAAATGATGACAAATTCACTGTCACCATAACGGATGACAATATCATCCTTGCGTTTGATTTTCAGGAATGCATTGGATATTTCCAACAAAACCACATCTGCTTCCTGTCGGGTGAGCATACTGAGCACAATATCAAAATCATCCAGCTTGATCATAGCGATCGCCAGACGTTTTTTAATGAAGAGAGCATTCTTAAGCGCCTGTTCACCAAATTCGAACAGGAATTTTCGATTGAATAATTTCGTGATGTGATCGATATTGGCCAGGGTCTTCAACATCTCATTCTGGTTGTTTAACTCCAGATTTTTATTTTTCATTTGGTAATAACTTTTGGTCAGGTTGAGTACTTGCAGAAAGACCAGAATATAAACAAATGATACCGACCCTAACATTAACAAATCATTGACCGGCCTGCCCCTGATAATTTGAATGGCATAGGTGACCGGAATGAGTAAAAAAGATAAACCGAGAATATTGATAATATTGCGATTGGCATCGATACGCAGAAAAATTGTGTTCGGCTGGAATTTTGCTATGGAAGGGTGTAGAAATGCAATGCCCACCAGTAAGTAACCCAGTGCGTAAAATAATTCTAAAAAGGGCACGTCTCCCAAACTGGATAAAATAAAAATTTGGGAGGTAAAACCATATAATTTAAAGTAATTAAGTATTCCGACGATCATGATAATCCCGGCGCCAAAGATTAAATAAAGGGCAACAATTTGGCCGGAGCGTAACATGATAATTAACGCCAGAATAAAGACAATCAGAATAATGGTCAGGACGAAGATAATTTGCTGCGCTATCTCAATCGCTGTTGAAGCTCTGACAAGATCATCTTTGAGCACCAGAACCCAGATAAAAATACCTGCTGAAAAAGTTATGATTAATCCATTGATTAAGGTACTGGCGGATATTTCTTTCCGATACGTTTTAATCATGGATAACATGCCAACAAAGAAGAATAGCCCTCCCAACACATAAAAAATTGCTTCATAGATCAGATTTACTTCCGCACCGCCCTGATAGAAGTAAATACAGAAGAAAATATTTCCAATCGAATCGAAAAATTGACCGAATGCCAGCATGTACCAGCCTTTGGTAGGATAAGGCCGATGGTAATAGACACCTAACCAGATACAGGCACTGGCAAGAAAGGAAAAGAAAAGAATATAACCGGTGTCTAGATTTTTATTTTGACCTAAAAATAATTTAATCAGGATCAGAATAAGCCCGATAACACCAACAGATTTCCAAATGGTGTCTTTGCTGGTAAATTGCTTGACCAATTTCATGGATTCCTCTGGATGTATGACCATAGGTGGAGAAAAACGGAGAATTATGCTAATTATAGCAGTCCAATCCGAGAGGAAGCCAGAAATTATCCTGTGAAATAATCTGTGCGACAGAGAGAATTTATGGCTGGAAAACCCAGGAAAAGATGATTAAATGTCAGGCTTTAAATGATGCCAATTGGTCGTGTTCTGATAAGCATGTACCATTTTAATCAGAGCATCTTCCTTAAAGTGCGGTCCCATGAGCTGCATGCCGATCGGTAATCCCTGCTGGTCAAAGCCAACCGGAAACGCCAGGCCAGGTACACCGGCCAGATTGGTGGGTAACGTGAAGATATCTTCCAGGTACATTGCCAGAGGATCATTGCTATGTTCACCAATTTTGAATGCAGTAGTGGGGGCGACCGGTGTTGCAATGGCATCCACCTGCTCGAATGCTTGTTCAAAGTCTCGTTTAATCAAGGTACGAACTTTTTGTGCCTGTCCATAATAGGCATCGTAATAACCAGCCGAGAGTGCATATGTTCCGAGCATGATCCGTCGTTTCACTTCAGGGCCAAAACCGGTGCCACGGGATTGTTTAAAGCGTTCCCACAAGGAGGCAGCCTCTGCTGAGTATCCGAAGCGTACGCCATCAAAACGCGCCAGGTTGGCAGAGGCTTCGGCTGTTGCAATCAAATAATAGACGGGCAAGGCATATTCGGTATGCGGGAGGCTTATTTCCACGATCTTGGCACCAAGTGCCTTAAATTGCTGAATGGCAGCCAGCACCTTTTGTTCTACCTCTGCCTGTATTCCAGTGATGAAGTATTCTTTGGGCACGCCAATCCGCACACCGCTCAGGTCGCTATTTGTATCCAGATCGATAAGGGGCACAGGCATATCCATGCTGGTGGCATCTCTGGGATCAAGCCCCGCGATGTGTTCGAAAATCAAAGCCAGGTCAGCCGCGGAATGCGAGAAAAGCCCCACACTATCCAGTGAAGATCCATAGGCAATCAATCCAAAGCGTGAGACCCTGCCATAGGTGGGTTTCAAGCCCGTCACACCACAGAAGGATGCCGGTTGCCGCACGGAACCACCTGTATCACTACCCAATGCGATCGGCGCCATACCAGCGCTGACAGCTGCAGCTGATCCACCGGAAGACCCACCGGGAACATGATCAAGATTCCAGGGGTTGTGAGTGGTTTGATAGGCTGAATTTTCTGTGGAAGAGCCCATGGCAAATTCATCGGTATTGGTCTTGCCAAGCACGACAACACCAGCATGCACCAAGCGCTGTACGCTTGTGGCAGTGTAGGGCGGGATAAAATTCTCGAGCATGTGCGAGCCACAGGTGCAGCGGACGTCTGCCAGCGCCAGGACGTCTTTCACCGCGATGGGTAAACCGAGCAATGCTGGTAAATCTTCTTTGGTATTATTTTTTCGCAGCCGGTCGGCGGATTTTGCCTGTTCTAATGCCAGCTCTGGGGTGAGCGTGATGAAAGCCTCTATTTGTGGTTCAAGTTGCTGGATACGATCCAGATAGGCTTGCGTCAGTTCGAGACTGGAAATTTCACCTTCTTGCAGTAAATGCAGTGCCTGGGTCGCCGAAAGGTCGGTTAAGCTGCTCATTGTCCATTCCCCATGACCAGTGGCACTTTGAATTGCTGTTCTTTTTGATGCGCAGCAGAAACATTTTGCAGGACTGTCTCGGGCTTAAGAGGTTCCTGAACAATATCCTGGCGCAATACGGAACGTTCCGGCAGCACAGAAGCGGTGGGTGGGATGTCTCCGGTATCCACATTTTGCAGGATAGCGGCATATTCGAGGATGGAAGAAAGCTGCTCACGGAAGAGCTCTTTTTCTTCATCCGATAAATCTAATTTTGCCAGTTCTGCAATGTGTTCAACTTCCTGAATGGTTAGCTGCATGGGGATACTCCGAGTGGGAAATAAGACGCTAATTATAGCACTGCTTGTAAATGGTTTTTAATTATTTTTGACTGGAATAAATTTTTGGCAAATAAAAAGTGGCTGGCATTTCTGCCAACCACTTTAAGATCGATAAAATTGTTGTCGTTACAACGACCTTTTCTCGCGATCGTAATTATTGCCCAGGAAACCCGGAACACGCGAGCGTTTGAAGGTAAAGACCATTACCAGAACAGTCGCCAGGTAGGGTAACATTTGCAGGATCTGGTGCGGCAGGAAGCTGCCAATGACCTGCACACGAAATGCCAGCACTTCCACTGCCGAGAAAAATAACGATCCATACAGAATAGGTAGTGGGCTCCAACCTCCAAAGAAGGTTAAAGCAATTGCTATCCAGCCACGCCCCATTGTCATGCCTTCTGTGAAGGTACCAGCGTATACCATTGGTAAATAAGCACCCGCTAAACCAATCAGGGTACCGCCAATGATCGCGCTCCAGTAACGCATTTTGGTGGTATTGATGCCCAAAGAGTCAGCCGTCATAGGATATTCACCCACAGAGCGCAGCTCCAACCCTTTTTGGGTTCGGAAGAGGAAATACCATAAACCAATTGAAACCAGTACCGAGACATAAACCAGGACATTCTGATTAAAGAAAATGGGTCCAATGAAAGGGATCTGGCTTAAAAGTGGGATGGGAATACTCTTCAAGGTGGGGATCAAGGGTGGGGTTAAAGTGATGCCAAGAATAAGCTTGGGCAACAAGGTGGAAACACCCAGTCCGATGAAGAAGAGTGATAAGCCAATCACAAACTGGTTCATTTTTAAGGTGGTGGTGAAGTATGCTAATGCCAATCCAAAGATTCCTCCGGATAACATTGCCACAACAATACCCAGGAAAATGCTGCCTGAATAGTAACTCACCAAAAAACCAATTGAAGCACCAACCAGCATGACACCTTCCTGTGCGACATTAAATACGCCTGTGCGACCGCCCAACATTGTGCCTTGAGCAGCCAGCACAAAGGGGACCATTGACAGGAGAACGAGCTTTAAGAAATTTATTACAGTAATATCCATGATTTATTTCCTCCTGACAACGTCCGATAAGAGCACGAACAGTAAGATCAATGCTTCCACGATGAACACCATTTCTACCGGGATCATCATCGTACGCTGCATGGCACTGGCGCCGACCTCCAATACAGCAATCAGGAAGGCGACAAATGGAACCGCGCCATTATTCCCTCGAGAAATGAGACCGATGATCAGACCAAGCTGGAGGAAGTTTGATTGCATACCTTCGATCAGACGATGCTGATTACCAGCAACTTCGAATGCGCCTGCCAGTCCAGCTACCGCTCCACCCAAAACCAGTGAAAGGACGAACATGTTACGGGTTTTAATCCCGAAGACTCCTGCAGCACGGGGATTTGCACCAGTAGCGATTAATTCATAACCACCCGTGGTACGCGAGGTGTAAATATAAATCCCAATTGCCACCAGAACCGCCAGGATGATCCCGGAATGTAATGGTGGGTTTTTCACCAGCAGTGGCAGCCAGGCGCTTTTGGAGATCGCAACTGTGGTTGGGTGCCCTGCTGCTGGATCACGCCATGGCCCCGTACAGACATAGTCAATCAGGAAGAAGGCCACGAAATTGAATAATACGGTGGTAAGGATTTCATTAATATTGAATTTATAAAGCAGCCAGGCTGGGACAAGACCCCACAATGCGCCAGCCACGACACCACCCAAAATGACCAAAGGTATCAGAAGAATTGCTGGCAAATCAGGGAACAAAATTCCCATGGCGGCAGCCCCAATCCCACCAGCCATCATCTGTCCTTCACCACCAATATTGAATTTACCGGCAGTGAGTGGAATAGTGAAAGCCAAAGCTAACAAAACCAGAGGTACAAATTTAAGCATGGTTTGAACAAATCCATTGGGCGTTCTAAAGGAAGTGAACAAGATGGTTTCAAAGGCTTTGAAAACGTCAAATCCCATCAGGGCAATGAAGATACCAGCCGCGATAAAAGAAGCAATCACAGCCAGTAAATAAGGGAGTGCTTTTTTTGAAATTGTCATGATATGGCTTTCTCCTCTGCTGGTTGATTTTCGGAAGTAATACCGCTCATCAAACGTCCAATGGCATATTTATCGAATTCGCCTCTGTCAAGAACACCTAAAATCTGTCCACGATACACCACAGCAATTCGATCACTGATGCGGATTAATTCGTCCAAATCCTCAGAGAGCAACAATGTCGCCTGATTATTTTCACGGCGAGCCAGCATTTTCTGGTACACAAAATCCATGGAGGGGATATCAAGTCCGCGGGTTGGGTTATGAGCAACCAACAGGCATGAATCCATCGAAAAGGCACGGGCAATCATCACACGTTGGATATTACCACCCGAAAGATTCCCTCCAATGTCGTCTGGCCCGTTGGTTTTGATATTGTATTCCTCAATGTTCCTGGTCGTTTCGGAAAATACCGTCTTCCAATTAATGAATCTCCCGTCACTGTATGGTTTTATGCGGTGTTGCCCGAGGATCAGGTTTTGAGCAACCGTTGCTTTCGGCAGAAAACCATCACTGATACGATCTTCCGGAATATAGGAGAAGCCGGAGCGGAGCAAACTCTCATTCGTTTTGCTGGTTACATCTTCTCCCAGAAATTTTTTCTTGCCACTGGTAACAGGAATGACACCAATAACCACTTCAGCTAACCCGCGTTGACCATTACCGGCAACACCGGCAATCCCAAGGATTTCTCCCCCATAAACCTCCAGGTTGATGTCTCTTAATTGCGGCACTCCGTCTGGCGAAACGACATTCACACCTTCTAATTCAAGTACCGGTGCTTCTGCTGTTGTCCGATCGAATCCGTTGCGTACTTCCGTAGCAAAGTAAATGGAATTTTCAATGTCCATTTTCTCCCCTACCATCGCGCGTACAAAGACTTCTTCGGATGCATCATTGTGATCCAGGGTGGTGATGTTTTTTCCTTCGCGTAAAACAGTGATACGGTCACAAACACTTAATACTTCACGTAATTTGTGGGTGATAAAAACAATGCTAAGGCCTTCGTCCACCATTACTCTCAACGAGACAAATAATGCATCCACTTCCTGAGGTGTCAGGTTCGTGGTTGGTTCATCCAGAATGAGAATATCCACACCACGGTAAAGGGCTTTGAGGATTTCAACTTTTTGACGTGCTCCGACTGTTAAGGTACTCATAGTGTCGTTTAAATCCACATTTAATCCGAAGCGCTGGCAAAGTTCTTTGACTTTAACCACTTCTTCGTCCATTTTCATCGTGTATTTATTCTTTACATCGGTACCCAGAATGATATTCTCCAATACCGTAAAATTGCTAATTTGTAAAAAGTGCTGATGTACCATGCCAATGCCCTGCTTGATGGCATCCCGTGGGCCTTGAATATTGGCTACTTGATCACGGAGAAGAATTTCTCCTTTGTCTTTACGGTAAAGACCGTAGAGGATATTCATTAAAGTAGTCTTTCCAGCACCATTTCCCCCCAACAAACCGTGTATTTCGCCTCGTTTTAATGTGAATGAAACACTATCTAAGGCTACGATTTGTCCAAAAACTTTTCGTACATTCTTAAGTTCAAGGATAGGTTTATCGTCCATAACTCTCAATTACCTTTAAGCCCGGTAAGATCTTACGAATAATGTTTTGAGCAGATCCAGGCTCATTTTTCTAAGAACCGTGCGTTGCCATTATTGGCAACGCACGGATTGATGATTATATTTCCAATTATTTAATTTCGCTGCTATCTTTTACAACGTCGATTTTTCCACTAACGACATCAGCGATAATAGCTTCTACTTCGGTAGCCACAGAAGGATCAACATTCTGCAGTGGGGTTTGAATAAATGCACCGGTATCAAAACCAAGTTTGTAATAACCTCCTAAATCACCAGCTTGAACACTATCATAAATTGATTTCAACGGAATGGTGAAATCGTAAATGAAGGATGTAATGTAGTTTTCGGGAGCATAGGATGATTTATCGGTGTATTTGGCTGTGACAAGGACTTTATCTTCTGAGGCTTTCACCGCTTCGAATAAACCGAACATACCCAGGTTCATGGAACCAATAATGACATCGCAGCCTTCAGCGATGAGTGCATCTGCAACCTGACGGGCTTTGGTCGGATCATTGAAATCACCAGCCCAAACGAATGTTACGTCGACGTCCAAACCAGAATCGTCAACTGCTTGTTGGACAGCGTGTGCTTCTGCATAGGAGAAAGGCAGCGATAAGCCACCCAGATAACCAATTTTGCCAGTCTTGGATGCACGGACGGCTACGGAACCAATGCCATAGAATCCAACATGGAAATTGCGATCAATGAACCAGAGGTTTGCGGGAGAATCGGCTAAAGCCTCATCACCTTCAGCGATGAAAACAACATCCGGGAAGGAAACAGCCAGATCAGCAGTTTGGGTCACAAATTGACCACCATGGGTCCAGATGATATTAAAGCCAGCATCGATATATTCGCGCATGACACGATCAACATCCGGCACTGCAACACTCTCGGAGTAAGCAGTTTCGATGCCAGTTGCTTTTTGCAAGCCAACAATACCTTCGTAAGCCAGGGTATTGTAGTCGGCATCAGTGATTACACCAGGAAAAATTGCGGCTAATTTCCAGACTTTTGCTTCAGGTGCTTCTTCAACCGGAGCGGCAGGCGCACATTGTGTTGCCAACAATGACAACAGTACCAATACAGTAAATAAAACGATCTTTTTTCTTCCCATTTCTAAACTCCTTTAATCAGATATAAATAAATAAAGAGGGAACCAATGACTGGTTCCCCCTAATTGCCAATAAATTTCATCAATAGATGAAGGTAATCTGGATGATTTTGACTATCATTAACGCTGCCACCAATAATTGGGATAAAATTTGAATGTTGAGTTTATATTATAATAGATAAAAGGCATTTATTACACGTCACAAAAATCCCCGATTGAAGGATAAAAGTAATAGCAGCCTTAAATCTGAATTAAAATGACGATCTTTATAAATAAATGACACTTGGTTTATCTGATAAAGGCAAATGTTCTCTATCCCTCAGTTTGACAGGAGAATCAAAGATGATCACAATCAAAGTTCCTCAGACGAAAGATGACTTTAAAGCATATTATGATTTGCGCTATCGGGTGTTACGTGCTCCCTGGGGCCAGCCAAAAGACACGGAGAAAGATGATTATGAACCCATCAGCCAACATTTTATGGCATTGGATGACGACAAGGAAAAAGTAGTTGGCGCTATTAAATTGTTTGAAAAAGAAGAAGGCGTGGGCTGGGTTTCTCATCTGGCGGTAGACCCGGCTTACCAAAAAAAAGGTGTGGGAAAGAAATTGATGGAGGCGGTGGAACAGGCTGCTCGGGAAAACGGGTACAAAATTATTGGCTGCATGTCACGCCTGAACACCACGTCCTATTTTGAGAAAATGGGGTTTAAAGTAGCCGGTCTGCCTACTAATTATTTTGGTACCACCCAGGTGCTGTGGATGGAAAAAGAGGTTAAATAAAAAGAGGCTGACTGAAAATGCCAGCCTCTATAATCTTAATTCTTTGCTTTGGCGAAGGGGAGTTTGAATAAGTGAATGATTAAACTCAGAATGGCTTTCACGGGAGCAAATGCCCAGGATACCAGCCCATTCACCAGGGATAAACCCTGCCCTAACCAGATGAACAAAGGGCGGGTGAGCTGTAACACCTTAAATTGAGAGTAGGCAATCGCTAACAGGATGGTGCCGATTGAAATCCCAAATCGCGCCCAATCATTGAAATGGATGCCTGCCAATTCTTCTAAAAGAATTTCAATACCGATATTCAAAATCAGAATATAAGCGGCTGTTTTCAGAACGGGGAAACGAATCACAATTGAACTGAAGATCCCGGCAGCAAAACGCATGATCAGAATGCCGATGGCAACCCCCAGAATCACCACCCAGATCTGATCAGAAAGCGATACCGCTGCCACAACATTGTCCAGACTGAAAGCCAGATCCATGAGTTCGACATTCAGAACCGTCAACCAGAAGCCGCGTTCCTTGAGCGGACGCATTTCATCATCTTCACTGCCTTCATGCCCTGGAGCACCCAGGTCATCCAGTGCCAGACGAATCAGATAAGCAGCGCCTAATAATTTCAACCATGGATTCTGGATAATATAGCTGGCCAGAAATAACATAATGATGCGGCCACCATAAGCACCAATCAGACCGACCCTCAAGGCAGCAATTCTCTGGTAGCCGAGTGGCTTATCCAATATGTGGCCAAGCTTTTCTAATGTTTTCGGCCAGGGGATACGCTCGTGTGCTGGTAATCTGGACACCATTGCCCCTAAAACGGCAGCATTATCCAACGAAAGGACCCCCTCCAGAAAAACAAGTTGTACAACAATTGCAACAATTGACCAATCCATAAAAATCTCCTTTAAGCAACCAGTAAGTAATGATCCTGACAATGTAACGTTATTCTTGTAATCAACAATAGCAAAAAGAGGGACTTGAAAAATCTCAGCATTGCTTAAGATACCAATAAGGGCTGAGATTGAAAAAGATAACCTGTCTTGCTCTTTTTGGGGGTTGGATATGTTATACCACCTCCGTCCATTGTTGCGTATAAACTTAAGTAGATTGTCTGCGTTGTAAGGATAAATATCATAATTTTGTGTTCGATAGTATCTTCTTATCCATTAACGGCGACATCTTAATAAAAGTAGTTGGCGTTTGAACTGGCGAGCTGGTTTCCATCAAACCAGAGCCCCAATTGATTGAAAGGATACGGAGAGATTAATTTCCCGTCTCCTGGAAATAGAAAAATAAAAAGATTACAAATTGATGAGTAAGTCAGTCCAAATATCACCCAATTGTCGGACAAATATAATTGACTCAAATTTTCGGGTTTGCTATACTAATATAGTGATCGTGATTATTATAAGTTGTAGAGGATGTGTAACTTCATAATATTATAGGCTTACCCCGTCGTGAAAAAGAGACGTCGGGTATTTTATTGTCAGCTAACCTGGTTTCACTAGGTTAACAAATGGGAATGCCCCAATATTATTGTCCAAGGAGTTTTGAAAAATGAAAATAACACCCCCAGTACCAGTATCTGTAGATAAGATGTCGATTGATGTTGCTGAAATTGAAGGTTTACTGCAAGCAACACCAATGAATATACCCCCATGGCCGGATGCCTCATATTTATTGGGTGATGGCCGCACCATGTTCATCCGCGCAATGACTGATGATGACGTTCCCCAATTGCTTGACTTCATGAAACTTGTCATGGAAGAAGAAAAAGACTTTTATAATATCGTCGGTGCTCGCGTTTACAGTGAAATCCTGGCCGTCAAGGTCAAGAGACTTAAAGATGGTTTCACTTTGCTCGGTTTAATTGATGGTGAATTCGTTGGTTTTGCTAATGGGCGTTTCTGGGATAAAGACATTGCCATTAGTTTACACACCATGGCTTTCTCCCGCCGCGGGAAAGTAGGCTGGGCAATGTATTATGCTAAGACCTACTATGCAATGGAAGTTGTCAAGGCACAACAATGGTGGTCAACATTTGAATCATACAATGGATGGCGAATGGCTGGTTTAGCCATGGCGCAACCAACCCTGCCCTGGCCACAATATCAACATGAATTGGGCGGCGCCAGAATCTACCTGGTCAACCAGGATTCATGGAATGGCACCCTTAAACAATGGTTGCCCAATTACATTGGCAACGAGATGGACTTCAACCCAACTGATGAAGTTCGCAAAGCCAATGAAGTTATGCGCATGCCAGAGCTTGATCTCTAGTATCCATATACAAAAGGAAGGATCGCTGGTCCTTCCTTTTTGTTTTATTCTTATTGGTAAACGTTTTGATAGAAATTTGAACAAACCTGGTTAGCTGAAAATACAGGTAGAACATTTACAAGTTGAATAAGATTGCTGCAGGATCAGGAAATAAGCTGATTTGTAGATTTTTTGATCTCAAATTGACTCGATATCCTGGAAATGCTATACTAAATAGGACAATTGTCTTCAATTTGACAAATTGTCAAACCGTTTTTTATGAAACCAATCGTTTGATTGATTTTTATTGTTCCCGGGTGTTTTCAAAACTTTATAGGTAATCAACCTGCATTCGCTGTGAAAATACCGCTTCAGAGTAAGTTGTATGATAAAGCAACTTTTAATGGATCTGATCAAAAAACTTTATTGTCGAGCAGAATTAAAACAATACCAGAGGCGAATGGCTGATTGCTACTCGCCTGGTTTTGTCTGCAAATAAAATAGGAGGTGGCTATGTCTGTTATAAAAGCAGAAATTAGATCCGGATCGTATTTCGATTCCGCGGTTCTAATGCAACTGCAACGTTCCCTATCCCAACTGGATGGTGTTGAAGACGCCGGTGTGGTAATGGGTACCGAAGAAAATAAAGAAATCCTGGCTCATATTGAATTGGATACACCGGAAGTGAAAGCTGCAAAATCTGACGATCTCGTGATTGTGGTGAGAGCAGCAGATGATGAGACCGCTTTGGGTGCCATTGGCCAGGTGGATGAATTATTAACCCGTAAAAAATCGAATGTGGATCAGGAATATCGCCCCAAGACATTGGCCAGCGCAGCGGAAATGCTGCCGGATGCCAGCTGGGTGTTGATTTCGGTGGCAGGTCGTTTTGCTGCCAATGTTGCCCGTCAGGCGCTGGACCTGGGCAAGCATGTTTTCCTGTTCAGTGATAATGTTTCGGTGGAAGATGAAGTATCCTTAAAAGCCAAAGCTGCTGAAAAAGGATTGCTGGTCATGGGTCCGGATTGTGGTACAGCGATGATCAGTGGCAATGGTCTTGGATTTGCAAATAAAATTCGCAAAGGTCCGATCGGTGTGGTGGCAGCTGCCGGAACTGGTTTACAACAGGTGACCACCCGTATTCACCAGTTGGGCAGTGGGATTACCCATGGTATCGGTACCGGTGGGCGAGATTTAAAAGATGCCATCGGTGCAGCAACCTTCCTGATGGCAATGGATGTTCTGGCACGTGATCCTGGTACCCGGGTAATCACGCTGGTATCAAAGCCGCCGGCCCCCAGGATGGCTGAAAAAGTCATTCGTCAGGCTCGCAAGATCAATAAACCTGTGGTCATTAATTTTATCGCCCGTAAACCAACCATGCGCCGGGATGGCAATTTGTGGTTTGCGACAGGTATGGATGATGCCGCAGCTCTGGCTGTGGAATTAGCCAACAAAATGCCTGATCTTTCCGGAATGCCAACATTACCTGTTGAAAAATTTGCTGAAGGTCAGAAGTATTTCCGTGGGCTCTTCTCGGGCGGTACATTAGCGTATGAAGCGCAATTCCTGCTCGAGGATTATGTAGGCCGTGTCTGGGCAAACGCACCGATTAATAAAGAAAACAAACTCAAAGATTCGTTGACCAGTGAAGAACACACCATTGTTGATTTAGGTGAGGATGAATTTACCGTCGGGCGCTTACACCCCATGATGGATAATGAAATGCGCATTCGGCGCTTGTTGGAAGAAGGCAAAGATCCTCAAGTTGCGGTGATCATGCTCGATGTTGTGATCGGGTTTGGCTCTCATCCAGACCCTGCCAGTGAGTTAGGACCAGCAGTCGCCAAAGCGAAAGCTGAAGCTGAGAAAGCCGGCCGCTACCTGGAGGTTGTGGTGGTTGCCACCGGCACAGATGAAGATCCTCAGAATCTGGATAACCAGATTGCCCAAATGCGGGCAGCCGACGCGTGGGTTTCTTCCAGCAATGAAGAGGTCATACGCTATTCCGGTAGCATCCTGCGTGCTTTAAATGAAAAAGCTCAGGATGAATATGTCTTTACACCGGTAGATTTATCCACCATGGATAAAGAATTACAGGCTATCAATGTCGGTCTTGAGTCTTTCGCTGAAGATCTGGTCAAACAGGAAGTGCCGGTCGTGCATGTAGAATGGAAACCCCCGGCGGGTGGAAATGAAAAATTAGCAGCTATTCTTGAACGGATGAAGAAATTCAGCTAAGAGTCGCTCTTTATTGGAAGAATTCAGGAAATAATACAAAGGAGTTGAGAAATGACTATTAATATCGATCAGGCAAATCAGAAAGCAATTGATGCCTTTATGGAAGCCCGTCCGGTTGTGGTGGGCGTTGCCAAAGCCGGGGACGTGATCCCTGGTATGCATGAGAATTTGTTCTTACATGCCGGACCACCCGTTACCTGGGAACGCATGTCTGGCCCGGTACGTGGTGCCATGATTGGTGCAATGTTCCTGGAAGGGAAAGCCAGGTCAGTAGAAGAAGCGGAATCAATTTTAAAGAGTGGGAAAATTGAATTTGCTCCCTGCCATCACCATGATTCTGTTGGCCCCATGGCTGGCGTAATCTCTCCTTCCATGTTGGTTTATATTGTAGAAAACACAACCAATGGGTACAAAGCTTTCTCAGGGCTTAACGAAGGCCGCGGAAAAGTATTACGTATGGGTGCTTACAGCCAGGAAGTCCTCGATCGCATGCAATGGCTAAATGAGGTCCTGGGACCGGCTGTTGACCGGGCGTTGAAGGAAATGGGCGGTCTGGATATTCGCACATTATTGGCGAAAGCTCTGCATATGGGTGATGATGGTCACAATCGGCTGGATGCGGCTTCTTTACTGTATACCAATTTCCTGGCCCCTTATATCATTAAAACCTCTCCTGATCAGGCAGTGGCTGCTGAAGTGGTGAAATTCCTGGGCGAAAATGCCCTTTCCATCTTGAATCCAGTGATGGCCGGGTGTAAGACCATGGCCCAGGCTGGGCACGGTATAGAAGGCTCCACCATCGTGACAGTGATGGCGCGTAATGGCACCGATTGGGGCATCCGTGTCAGTGGTTTAGGGGACCAATGGTTTACTGCACCGGCCCCCAAAGTGAAAAGCCTTTACTTCCCTGGTTTTGGCGAAGAGGATGCCTGCCCCGATATTGGGGATAGTGTCATTACTGAAACTGCCGGTATTGGCGGCTTTGCCATGGCAACCGCTCCTGCACTGGTGACGTTCATTGGTGGAACCCCACGAGATGCCATCAATACCACCCTGGATATGTATGAGATCACATTTGGTGAACATAAACATTTCACCATTCCATTCCTGGATTTTCGTGGTACACCCACTGGTGTCGATATCCGCAAGGTAGTTGATACCAATATGTCACCCCGGGTGAATACGGGTGTCGCTCATAAAGACCCAGGTGTTGGTCAGGTTGGTGCTGGTGTGGTCAGTGCTCCAATGAAATGCTTCGAAGATGCACTGGTTGCATTTGCTGAAAAATATGGCATATAACCAAGTTGACTGGTACTCCCACTTACCAGTGAGAGTACCTTTAGAAAACCTTTTACTAAACAATCAATTTAATTCTTACCTTTATGGAGGAAATTATGGATCGTGAAAAATTTATTAAGATGATGGCGGAAGCCAAATTGTATGATCTGACACAGGACTGCAGCATTTTCACGCCCCCCTTCCCCGGAGACAAGGCTTTAGAAGTTCATTTCTTTAAGCGTGTGACCGGTGCGTATGGTGGCGGGGCTGGGGCCAATGGTCAGATTCTCAACTGGAGTAACACAGTCGGAACACACCTGGTAGGTGAAACAGCTTATCATTCAGGTGGTCGTGCGATTGCTGATATTCCTTTGAAAGCTTTAAGTGGCGTGGGTGTGGTTGCTGATATCTCCAGCATGGTTGAAGATTACAGCATTTACACACCAGAAATGATTGAAAAAGTTGTTGATGTCAAAGAAGGCGATATCCTGATCATCAACACGGGCTACAATCGTTATTCCTGGGACCGCCCTGAAGTACCAAATCCAAAGGCTCAGGGTGGGGTTGAATCCAAGGAATTTGGTTTCCTGGTGCGACATCCAGGACCATCCCCGGAATTTTTCCAATGGGTGATGGATAAGAAGTTGAAATGGGTAGGGGTTGACTGTGGCACCATTGAGCACCCCATGAATACCCCCATTCGTCGTCTGCATGAGAATGAATTCAAAAAAGCAGAAGCCAAACTCAAAGAAAAAACTGGCAAAACCTGGGATGAGATGTACCCACAGGATTGGTACTATGAAATGACCCATGTGATCATGCCGAAGAACCATGTCCTCTTTGTGGAATCCATCGTTGGTCAGGTAAATGAGTTGAAAAACCAGAGAGCATGGATCACCTGCCAGCCAATTCCCTACATGGAAGTAGAAACCGCCTGGGCACGTGTTGCAGCTTTCCAGGCTCCGGATTGGATGCCAGAAGATGAGTTCTATGCTGAACTTGAAAAAGCAGAAATGGTTGATATGACAGTTCCATTCAGTGTTCAATCTCCTCAGTGGGCAAACTATGAACCCCTCTCTGTGAAATACTTCAAACGTGTTGGTGGTGCTCACTTTGGCATGGCACGCAATGGTTCCATCTGTAATGCTTCCATCCATCTTGCGACTCACATGGACGGTGAGATTCACTTTTATCCCAATGGCCGCACCATCGGGCAGGTGCCCTTGAATGAATGGGTTGGTCCTGGTGTGGTTGCTGATATTTCGCATCTTGTGAGCAATTCCAGTGTTTATACACCGCAGATGATTGAATCCGTTGTAGATCTTAAGGAAGGCGATATTCTGATTATCAAAACCGGCTGGCACAATTACGGCTGGAAGAGCCCCGATTCTGATGAATTCCGTTACATGATCAAACATCCAGGCCCATCACCAGATTTTGCTGACTGGGCAATCCAGAAGAAAATTAAATGGATTGGCGTTGACTGTGTGGCAGCAGATCATCCCATGAATACTATTCAACGCGTCTGGCATCCAAAGACTTTCGAAGAAGCCAATGAAAAATTGAAGAGAGACTTTGGAAAAGACTGGGACGAAATGTATCCATTGGATCATTACTATCAGGATATGCACCTCAATCTCTTCCCGAAACGGATCGTCCATGCTGAAAACCTAGGTTTAGGTCTGGCAGATCTGCCCAGTGGTCGTTACTATATCGGTTGCTTTGTGCAAAAAGGTATGGAAATTGAATCCATGTGGGGTCGTTTTGTAGCCTTCAAAGAAGGATAAACGAATTTATTAAGAATTTGCTGCCCCTCAGGGCTTGATTTTTTGAGGGGCAGCAGTCATAATAGTAAAGTGGTGACAGGTTTTCAAAGAAATAGTTTGATATGCACAAATTGAATTAATATCATTTTTTAAAGCGATAATCGACTTTGTGAGACTCAATCTACTATTTGAACCACATTCCGAAGCAGTAATAGCATTGATGGTCAAATGCACAAACAAAAACTTCTCCTAAAAAACTTAAAATTGAATAGAAAAGTCCGCCCCCCCAAGAAATTCGAAACGAATCTGTTTTTCGGTCACTTTGGTTTTGGGTCTTTCCTTCAATCAGGAGATGACATCCTGTTTTCGTCATTCAAAACTATCAATGTTGTATTCCTGGTAAGGAACTGAACTTTGTTTACCTGCCAGGCAAGTCTTATTTTTTTCAATCGTTTAGTGTGATTATTTTCACTTAGTTTTAGGAGGTAAAGTCTATATGAAGCCAGCTCCATTTGATTACTATGCTCCTACCAGCATTGAAGAAGCTCTGGATAAATTAACAGAACTTGGATATTCTGGCAAGGTATTGGCTGGAGGGCAGAGCTTGATACCCGCGATGAATTTTCGCATGGCTCGGCCGACAGCTTTGGTGGACCTGAATAAGGTCAAAGAATTATCTTATATAAAACCTACCGCTGATGGCGGTTTGGCAATTGGTACCATGACACGAGACAGTGTTGTGGAAGAAGATTTAATGGTAAGCGAACGCTATCCCATTTTAGTAAAAACAATTCAACATATTGCTCACAAACAAATCCGCAATCGCGGTACATTTGGTGGTGCAATTGCCCATGCTGATCCGGCAGCTCAGTTACCAGCTGCATCTTTGCTATTGGATGCCAATCTAAAAATATTATCCAAAGCGGGAGAACGCTGGGTGAAAGCAGTTGATTTCTTTATTGGACCTTTCATGACGGTTTTGGAACCCGAAGAACTGTTAGCAGAAGTTGTTTTGCCACCCATGGCACCCCGCACGGGAGGCAGTTACCAGCAAGTGTCACGCCAGAAAGGCGGCTATGCACAGGCAGCTGTCATCAGTACAGTGACATTGGATGCATCAGACAAAGTGAAAGAAGCACGGGTTGCATTATTCAGCGTCGGTGAATCAGCGCTGTTAGCTAATAAACCTGATCAGGTTTTGGCAGGGCAGGTACCCACAGCAGAAGCGATCGAAGAAGTAGCCGCTTATGTGGCAAAAAATGAATGTGATCCTGGCACTGATATTCATGGTACAGAAGAATATCGCCGTAATCTCGTTCATGTTTTGGTTCGCCGTGCTCTCACAGAAGCTATTCAACAAGCAAAGAGGTAGGAGGTAACGATGACTCAAAAAGTGAAAGTTGCGATCACAGTTAATGGAACGTTATATGAACGTGAAGTTGAACCGCGATTGTTGTTAAGTGATTTTATCCGCCATGATCTGGGATTAAAAGGAACCCATGTAGGTTGTGAACATGGTCTTTGTGGTGCCTGTACAGTGTTGATTGATGGGCAGACTGCTCGCTCCTGCACATTGTTTGCGGTGATGGTGGATGGTTCGGACATCAAAACTGTTGAATCCCTGGGTACGCTGGAAAATATGCACCCAATTCAGGAGGCATTTTCCGAAGTGCATGCTTTACAATGCGGTTTTTGTACTCCGGGTTTCTTGATGACGACTGTCGAATTCCTGGAAGGGAACCCAAATCCTACCGCTGAAGAAGCTCGCGAAGCTATTGATGGAAACTTCTGCCGATGCACTGGATATGAAAATATCGTAAAAGCAGTTCAATTAGCGGCAAAGAAGATGGCTGCGCACTAAGAGAGAAGAGAGGTGAAACGTGGCTGAAAAACAAAAATTTGTGGGACAATCTATAAAAAGGAATGAAGATCCGCGTTTGTTGACCGGAAATTCAACCTTTATTGATGATATTAATCTACCCGGGATGCTGCACATCGCAATCAAGCGCAGCGATTTTGCGCACGCCAAAATCAATAAAATTGATGTAGAAAAAGCAAAAGCATTACCCGGCGTGGTGGCTGTTTACACAGCTGACGATCTGGGCGATTATTGGAAACCCGGTCCGCTGCAAGTACCACCCCCTTCGGTTATTAAAGGTGCAATTTTCTTTGCGCGCCCGTTGGAATGTATTGCAAAAAACAAGATTCGCTTTTCGGGTGAACCGGTTGCAGTGGTTGTGGCAGAAAGCCGCTATATTGCGGAAGATGCACTCGACTTAATTGAGTTGGATGTCGAACTTTTGCCCTATGTTGGTGATCTGGAGAAAACTTTAGCTCCGGATGCGCCACTGGTTCACGAAGACCTGGAATCCAACCTGGCAGCCGATGTGATTCAGGAAGCAGGCAGCTGGGAAAAAGCAGTTGCTGAAGCCGATGTGGTGGTGAAGAAACGCCTACTCGTGAACCGTGTTGCGGGTGGTGCATTGGAAAATCGTGGTATTGTCGTCAATTGGGACCAAAATTTGAATTTGTTGACTGTTTGGGCGACTACCCAGGGTCCGATCCCAATGCGCAATAGCATTGCCAAATATCTGGGTCTGCTGGAGAACCAGGTGCGTTTGATCAATCCTGCCATTGGTGGCGGATTTGGTCCAAAGATTATGTCATCCCAAATTGATGATGTCGTCATCCCATGGATAGCCATGCAGCTTAAACGACCCTTGAAATGGGTGGAAGACCGACGCGAAAATTTCCTGGGAACCACCTCGGAACGTGACCAATTACACTATGCCGAAATGGCTTTGAAAAAAGACGGCACGATCCTGGGCGTCAAAGACGTGTTTTATCACAACACTGGCGCATACAATCCCTATGGTATGACGGTTCCTTTGAACACACAAACCCACACGGTTTCCAATTATCGTGTGCCGAACTTCTTTACTGAAATTAAGATGGTCTTCACCAATCAAATGGTGGTGACCCCGGTACGTGGTGCGGGCCGTCCTCAAGGTGTATTCGTCATGGAACGTTTAATTGATGCGGCGGCCAAAGAATTAGGGATGGATCCTGCTGAGTTACGTCGTAAGAATCTGTTACAACCAGAAGATTTCCCTCTGCGCACTGGCATCATTGGTCAGGATTTTGTGGAAGGTATTTTGGATAGCGGAAATTATCCTTATGCCCTGGAGAAAACGCTGGAAGGCATTGAATACGAAAAATTCAAGCAAGAAATTCAACCCAAAGCGCGTGCTGAAGGTAAATATAAGGGTATTGGTATTACCATGTTTACTGAAGGTACCGCAGTAGGACCATATGAAGGTTGCAAAGTCATGGTGGGTGTTACCGGTAAAGTCAGTGTTATCACCGCTTACAGCAACCAGGGTCAGGCCCACTACACCACCTTTGCCCAGGTGGCAGCCGATCAGCTGGGTGTCAAAGTGACCGATGTGGATGTCGTCACCGGAGATTCCGGTCAATGGAGTTGGGGTGTAGGTGCATTTGCCAGCCGGGGTATTACCCTGGTAGGAACTGCAGTTCATAACGCATCCCTGAAAGTTCGTGAAAAAGCATTAAACCTGGCCAGTAAATTACTGGAAACACCGGTAGATGAACTCGAATTAGAAGACGGTGTGGTACGCGTTGCTGATATGCCGGAAAAATTCATCACACTCGGCGAACTGGCCATGCGCAGCAATCCTACCCGTGGAACAGTGGAACCTGGCATGGAACCTGGTCTGGAAGCTGCTTCCTACTACGGCCCGCCACATGGCGCAACTGGTTTTGGTAGTTTAGCCATGATTGTGGATGTTGATCCCGAGACGGGAATGATCAAGATTGAGCGATTGGTTATTACCGATGACTGTGGTCAACCAGTCAATCCAATGGTGGTTGATGGTCAGATCCATGGTGGACTTCAGATGGGTATCGGTGAAGCTTTTTATGAGAATTTAGTGTATGATGATTATGGTCAATTGGTGACCGCATCCTTCATGGATTATTTATTCCCACAAGCAAGCGACATGCCCGATAAATTTGAGATCTATCACTCTCACACCAAATCGCCTTTGAATCCCCTGGGCATTAAAGGTGTTGGTGAAGCTGGAGCAATTGCTCCCCCAGCCTGTATGATGCAGGCATTTGAAGATGCAATGGGATTGGATGACATGTTCATTACTGAATCATCCATCAATCCCAGTAAGCTCTATAACTATATTCAGAAAGCGAAAGGCGCTTAAGCGCCTTTCGCTATAACCCTGGAAACCTTATTCATAATTATTGGAGGAAGTTGTAATGAAAATAGAAGGAACTCATGTTTTTAATGGTCCGAGAAAAGCTGTTTGGGATATGTTTTATGATCCCAACGTGCTTGCGAGTGCCTTACCCGGTGCCCAAAAGATGGAAATGGTCAATGAGAACGAATATAAATTTGATATGAACGTTCGCGTGGGGCCAGTTTCCGGAGCCTTTTCCGGTGAAATGCAGCTGGAAAATGTCGTAGAACCCGAAAGCCTGACCTTGAAAGGTGGCGGAAAAGGGGCACCTGGATTTTTAAACGGTATTGGTAATGTGAAATTCAAAGAACAGGAAGACAACACCACATTGATGGAGTATGAAGGCGAAGTCAATATTGGTGGTGCTCTGGCCAGTGTAGGACAACGGATGATCGATAGCGTTGCCAAGAGCATGATTCGCACTGGCTTTGAAACACTTGATAAGGCTTTGGCTGCCCGTCTGGCTGCAAAAGAGACCGGGTCAGAGGTAGTTGATTTCAAAGCACCCACAGAAGCGCAATTTGCGAAAGAAGTAGCAAAGGATATGGTCAAGATGGATAACATGTCTGCAGAGACAAAACTTGTATTCTACATTGTTCCAGTTGTTGCAGTCATCATCCTGCTTGCAGTTGTCCTGAAAAGCTGTGGCGCATAGTCCCAATCTTCACTCAGGTATTATTTGTTACGAGACATGAAGAGGATTGAAAGGAGGTAGCAAAACGTCAGAGAGAAGACCCCAAAATTCCCCCACTGTTTCCCTCGGAACGATCCGATTAGCAATGGCGCGCACCATCTGGTGTGGAGGAGAGATTCACCCAATCGCTGATTGGACACAGGTTCCTATCGAATCAACGAATTAAACTTATTCATATTTATCCTAATTTCCTTTAGAGGGAGGAAGACTCGTATGGCAACTCAATCAAAAGTAATGGCTTATCTTCCAAATGATCGCCCACCTTTTGGGCAAATGATCCTGCTGGGCTTCCAGCATGTAATCACCATGTTCCCCGCGACCGTTTTGTGCGCTATGTTAATGGGTTTCCCTGTTAGCACCGTGTTAACAGTCACCGGTTTTGGAACAGTGGTGGCATTGGTTGGTGCAAAATTATCAATGGGTAAATACATCCCCTTGTATTATGGCTCCAGTTTTGCTTACATTGCTGCTGTCACAGCCATCACCAAACCAACATTTGGTGTCCCAGCCGACCCTGAATTACTCGCAATTGTTCAGACAGGCTTCATCGCTACGGGTGTGATCAACATTATTGTTGGTTTGATCATCCGTTACTCAGGTGGAAAGGAAGCGCTTGATAAAGTATTACCCCCCATTATTACCGGACCTGTTGCCTGTACCATCGGTATTGGTTTAGGTGCCACAGCTCTGCAAATGGCTAGTGGTGTTGCTGGTGGTATCATGACCGGTGATATGAAATGGTGGGCAGCAGCAGTTGTCACATTATTAGCTGCATACCTATACTCTGTTTATCTGCAGGGTAAAGGCTTCATTTCCATGCTCCCAATTCTTTTGGGTGCGATCACGGGCTATCTGGTAGCAATCCCATTGGGATTGGTCAACTGGGAAGGTGCCTTCACCTCCGCACTCCTGCGCGCACCACAGTTTACATTCCCGAACTTTGCCAGTGATATGACCTTCACCGTTATGTTTGGTATTGGTATTATGGCAATCGCCACAATCCCAGAATCAACCGCTCACCTTTATCAGATTTCTCTGTATGTTGATCACACGGCGGATGAACTCGGTAAAGAGCGCTACGGCTTGAGCAAATATATTGGCCTTAACCTGATGCTGGATGGTTTGAATGACCTGGTGAACGGTATCTTCGGTTCAACCGCAGGTACCAACTATGGTGAAAACAACTCTTTGATGGTTATCACCCGTAACTACTCCGGGCCTGTTTTGATCACCGCTGGTCTCATTTCCATGTTGCTCGGTTTCATTGGCCCATTAGCAGACCTGGTTTCCACCATTCCGACCGCTGTTGTGGGTGGTCTGGCAATCTATCTCTATGGTGTCATTGGTATGCAGGGTATTGCCCTTATGATTGCTGAGAAAGTGAACCTGTTTGATCCTGCCCAGTTGGCGATTGGTGCGGTTATTCTGATCGTTGGTATTGGTGGTAACATCGGATTCCCTGGTGGCTTCTTACCCATCCCAGCGTTAACCGGAATATTCCCAAGTGGCTGGCCGGCGATTGCAACCGGTGCTGTTGTTGGTATCTTGATGAATCTAATTCTTGTAGCCTTCAAACCGCCCGTTGTCAGCGATCCAAACTTATAGTTCGTTTTTGACTGTACTGTGTGACGGGTCACTGCATAGTTGAGCAGGTGTGCAAACCTGTCACCCCACGATACTCCCGGCGTCGATGCTCAGGCGTCGGGAGTATTATAAAATCCGATCGTTTATAATTAGTTTGAAAGCTCAGGATTATTTTGAATCTGTTAGCCTTCAAGAAAATCCTGGTTTTTTAAATAGAGATGGAACTGAAAGGAGATTATTTTGATTTTAGTAACAGGTGCTGCTGGAAAAACCGGAAAAACGATCACACAAGCATTAACCACACACGGGTTAGATGTACGGGCGGTTGTTCGTAAGGAAGACCAGATTTCGGAAATGAAACAGGTTGGTGCTAAAGAAGTGGTGGTTTCTGACTTGATGGATGAGACGACTTTGGACAAAGCTTTTTTTGGAACAGCAGCTATCTATCATATCTGTCCGAATATGCATCCACAGGAGGAAGAAATTGGACAATTAATGATTCAATTGGCGCAAAAGAATCATTTGAAACATTTTGTTTATCATTCTGTATTGCATCCACAAGTCGAAGCGATGCCTCATCACTGGAAGAAAATGCGCGTGGAAGCGCAGTTATTCCGTATGAATATGCCCTTTACCATTTTGCAGCCAGCTGCATACATGCAAAATGTGTTGGGGTATCTGGATAAAATGCTAAAAAGTGGAGAATACCGCATCCCCTATAAAACATCGTCAAAATCGAGCATGATCGATCTGAACGATCTGGCGGAAGTGGTTGTGAAAATGTTTTCTGAAGCCGGGCATGAAAATGCAATTTATGAATTATCGTCCAGCGAAACTTTATCAGCGTTAGATGTTGCTGCAGGTGTCGCCGCTGTCACAGGAAAATTAATCTTAGCTGGAACCTTGGATCGGGGCCAATGGGAAATTGATTCTCGTAAAGCCGGTTTATCCGATTACGCTGTTGATACGCTATTAAAAATGTTCCAATATTATGAAGAAAACGATTTTATTGGAAACCCGAATCAGTTAACCTGGTTATTGGGGCGAGAACCAACAACCTTTGAACAATTTTTCAGGCAGTTCTATAACAACAAATAACATTGGAGTTTGATGCATGGATAAGAAGAAAAGCCAGCACTATAATTACACGTTTGAATCATTGCCGAATATTTTTCACAGTCAAACAAAAGAATTCTTCAATTATTTGGAAAAAGATGGAACAGATTTTCTCGAGTTTTGGTGGAATCATATGGGGGTGCGTTTAGGGATGGATGAATCTGATCCATTTGAAAATGTGTCATATATGTTTAAAGAAATTCCCGAGAAGAAATCAAGGATGGTTTTGTTAACACTACCTGAACCAAAAAAATTCCTTGAATGTTATTTTATGGCATTTTTAGAAGAACCCATAAAACGTTTGCCAGTGCGGCTGCCGAATACCAGAATTTTTGTTCTGGAAAATGTTCCAATGAATTCCAGCCCGACGGGTACTTTTTATGGTGAGATCACCCGGCATATCCGCTATGTTCGTTATGGGGAAGGATCGCCTCCTAATATTAATGATTTTTACCAGAAAGTCATAACAAAAGTTTGGAAGAATTTTAAGGACACAACGCTATGAAATTTGAATTTGAGATCGGGTATGCCATCACTGCTTTCACAGCGCTTCTTTTCTATTTTAGAATCGCGATGTTAAGGGGCAGAAAACGTCGTCTTGCACGTCAGGAGATGGCCGAAGTCATGAATATGCCAAAGGGAAAACGCCAGAAGGATCGCATGGCCGAACTTGACGCCAAACGCGACCGTCCAAATATTGAAGTTAGAAGCTGGATATTGATTGTAATTTCAATTATTCTGATGCTGGCCGGCATCATATTTAAGAATTATCCGGATTTGGAACTTCCGAAATTGTTGGTTGATTATTGGTGGGTAGGACCATCAGTTGGTTTTCTTTTGTTTGGGGCTGCTGTTAAATAGGTATAGCCTGAACTTTTTACATTTAATTGAATCAAAACGATTTTCAGATAAGATTGTTATTATGACTTCTGAAAATGGTGTCCATTTAACGATCGAGCTGACCGGTGTTGCCAAAGATATCGCCGGACAAAAAGAAATCCAGATGCAAATGGCATCTCATGATACCTATCATGATGTGGTGGAAAAATTAGCCGAGCTTTATCCCAATTTGGTGAATATATTAATTGCACCTGATAAAAAGACATTTCTGAGTTCGAACCTTTTCATCATCAATGATGAGATGACCGAACCTGTGTTTGTGATGGAGAAACACCCCCGCGATGGAGACCGGTTGACGTTGCTGTCTGTCATGACGGGGGGGTAGTCAAAAATAAAACTGATCGTCCTGAAGGAAAAACCTGCCTTCAGGATTTTTTTATTTCATTCGTTTTAATCCCATTGAAAGAATCTGCCTGTAAAATTAGATTTGACACCTGCAGTGATGAAAGGAGTTACTTGTGGAACCTATTCTATTGGATATTCCCGAATGGTTTGAAAGTGAGCGATTATTAATACGGGTTCCGAAACCCGGCGATGGTGCTGCTCTTCAGGAAGCATATCTGGCGTCCTATCCGCGATTAAAACCCTGGTTTCCCTGGGCTCAGACAGAGAGCAGCGTTGAAGAACGGGAAATTTATATGCGGGAGCGCTATGTCCGCTTTATAAAACGTGAAGATATGATGTTGCTGCTCTTCCTGAAAAATGAAAACAAGTTGATTGGATGCAGTGGCTTACATCTTCCCAATTGGGATGTGCCTTCGTTTGAGATTGGATACTGGATCCGCACCGGGTATGAGGGCAAAGGATACGTTCAGGAGGCGGTTAGACGCATCACGGAATTTGGTTTCGAGATTCTGAAAGCCAATCGTATCTTTATTCGCTGTGATATCGCCAATGTGCGCTCCCAATCCGTTGCCAAAAAGGCAGGGTATGTATATGAGGGAACTTTCCGGAATTTCGAGCGCAGGCACGATACAGGTGAATTAACAGATATGATGTATTTTAGCCTGACGAGTGCTGATTATCAGAAAAAAGAGGAAGCATGAAAACAATTGGAATGATTGGTGGGATGAGCTGGGAATCGTCGATCGAATATTATCGGCTGGTAAATGAAGCGGTCAAACAGCAACTGGGCGGCTTGCATTCAGCACAATGCCTGTTGTACTCGGTTGATTTTGCAGAAATAGAACGCTATCAGCATCAGGGGGATTGGGAAAAAGCCACACAAGTCATGATGGCTGCTGCCCAGCGACTGGAACGCGGTGGCGCTGATTTTGTGGTGATTTGCACCAACACCATGCATAAAATGGCGGATGAAGTGCAGGCTTCCATCCAGATTCCGCTGCTGCATATTGTGGATGCAACCGCACATGCGATCCACTCGAGAAACCTGGGGAAGGTTGGGTTATTAGGAACCCGTTTTACCATGGAGGGAGATTTTTATGTTGGGCGTTTAGAATCGCATGGGCTGAATGTGGTCATCCCGGATGCTAAAGAGCGCGAGATAGTACATCGCATCATTTATCAGGAATTGGTTCTGGGAAAGATTCTGCCATCTTCGCGCGATGAATATCAACGCATCATCCAGAACCTCCAAAGCCGTGGGGCTGAGGGGATTGTGCTGGGATGTACAGAGATTGGTCTTCTGGTCAAACAAGAGGACACCGGACTGCCGGTTTTTGATACCACGCTGGTGCATGCCCTGGCAGCTGTGGATGTGGCGCTGGGAAAGCACCAGATCGATGAATTTATGGCGATAACCAAACCAGGGATTTGATCGCATCCTGAAAATTGCGTCGCCGGATTCCTGGCGCTGTCATGCTAAAATAATATTCATGAAATCCCGTTGGATCTGGCTCCTGATTGGAATTTTCCTGCTGGGGCTGCTGGTGATGATCTGGATAAGCCCAATTGGTGAATTATTTCGTGACCAGGGCCAATTATCCGCTGTGGTAGCGTCCTGGGGTCGTTGGGCACCCCTCGTAACCATCACCTTACACGTTTTGCAGGTTCTAACTGCGCCTATTCCCGGAACAGCAATTGATGCAGTCAATGGGTTATTATTCGGTCCATGGCTTGGCACTCTTTACAGCATGATTGGCTTAATGATTGGGTCCACCATTGTGATGGCTTTAACGCGCCGTTTTGGACGGCCGATTGTGGAGCGCTTTGTTGACCCTGCTGCGATTGTGCGCATTGATCGCCTGGTGGAACGGCGTGGTTCCCTGGTGATTTTTCTGATCTGGTTGTTACCCTTTTTACCGGATGATGCGGTTTGTTTTTTGGCAGGTCTGACACCGATCCCACTGCTCGAACTGGTGATTCTGGCACTCCTGGGGCGTTTCCCCGGGGTATTTATCGCGAACCTGCTGGGTTCACAAGCAGAAGCGTTGGCATTATGGCAATGGATTGTTTTTGGGGTGCTATTTGCCCTGGCAATCGGGTTTCTCTGGCGCTTCCGAAGTGAAATACGGGAAAAGATTTTGGATTGGCTCGAGAAGGTCAGTCGTCGATAACCCGCCTGCAATTTTGATTATTTTACAAGACAAGCTACAATCATAGCATCTGTGATGTGTGAGGAGGAGGAATGCCTTTACAGGTTTTGATCGCCGGAGCAGCCTGTGGGAAGACTACAGAAGTGCTCAGAAGTATTCGAGCGGAGTTATCCACAGCTGAATTGAAAAAGATCTGGGTCTTGCTGCCTGATAGCCGTCAGGTCACGTCCTTGCGCACGAAACTGATCGGTGGTGGCAATCTGTTGGGGGTATCCATTGGGTTGTTTCCGGATATCAGCAAAGAAATTCTTCTGAAATCGGATCAGCATCCCATCCTGGCACCCAATATGATGCTCCACAGGATTGTGTTGGAGATTGTTCAGGTTCACAGTCAGCAGGGAACATTAGGTGAACTCGAGGTCATTAAAGACAAACCTGGTTTTATTCAACTTCTGCATCAAAAATTCTCGGAATTAACGCAGGCAGGCTTTACCGGAGAGATGCCTGAAATCACGGACCCGCAGTTGCAAGTTATTCTGGGGTTATTTCAAACCTACCAGGAACGATTAGATCAATTGCAATGGATGGATCCCAATCAAGTCGTGCAATTGGCAGCAACCGAACTGGCAGTCAATCCCAGGTGGGTGCGTGATTGGGACCTGGTGGTGGTAGATGGGTTTGAACGCTTTACGCCACCGCAACTGGAATTAATATGCCGGCTGTCTGAAAGCGGGGTGCGGGTGAGGGTGACTCTCGCAGGAAATGACACCCATGGTCGGGTTATTTACCGGCGTGCAGAGGAAAGCCTGGAAAAGTTGCAGAGTGCCATACCCTCCCTGGAGGTCATCCCTTTAGGGGATCAGCCTCACCTGCCAACACCTATTCTTGGTATCGCCAATAATTTTCTGGTTGATCACCCTCAAAAAATTGAAAAACAGCCGGATGTGCGCTTGTTGGCAGCCCATTCACCCTTGCAGGAAGTACGCGAGGTGTTGCGATCTATCAAGGAATTGGTGAGAATCAAGCATTCATTCCCCGGGGATTGTGCCATTTTGGTGCCGGACGAAGTTCAGTACCCGCCTTTATTACAGTCCGTAGCCGATGAATATGGTGTTCCGCTGCATTTTCCCTGGGGGACGCCGCTTCAAGAGGTGGCGCAAATGAGATTGATTGTAGATTTATTGCGCCTGGAAGTAGAGGATTTCCCCAGAAGGTTATTCCTGGATGTGTTGCGAAGCCCATACTTAAACCTGTCTGAAATTGGTTTCTTACCATCCGATGCTGCCCGTTTAGAGCGGGTCAGCCGCTATGGGCCGGTGGTGGCAGGTTTTGAAAATTGGAAAAAGGTACTGCGGCGGCTGGAAGAACAGGTGATTAGTCCGAAGCAAAAACGCGCGGGCGAAGAGGAGGATGAGGATATTTACAGCCTGCCAACTGCAGATACTTCCAGAAGGTTGCTGGACAGTATGCAGAAATTTGCCAGCCAATTGCATCCTCCGCTGGGGCAGCGCAATATTTCCTTTTGGGTGGGGTGGCTATGGCAACTTCTGCGAGAGGTAGGCTGGTTATCAGGTGCAAATACATTGCAAGAGTCTCTTTGGTTTGATCGATTTTCTCAGGTTCTCAGAGAAATGTGTATTTCGGATCAGGCATTAGGGCAATGGACTCTGGATTATGCTCAGTTTGTGTCTGAGTTGGAAATGGTTATTCAGATCAGTACTTTTCATCAGAAACCGGATGATAAGAAAGTTCAGGTATTACGTTTTCTGGATGCGCGTGGTTCTCGCTTCGAACATGTGGCTATTTTAGGATTGGCAGAAGGCATTTTTCCAAAAACCCAACGCGAGGACCCGTTCTTGCCGGAGGATTTTCGCGCAGCCGCCGGGTTGGAATTGAGGCTGGAGCAGGATCAAATCGGCGTCTTTTACCAGGCAATCACCCGGGCGAATGCAACTTTGATGGTGACACGGCCTTACATGTCGGACAAAGGTGAAGCGCTTGAACCCTCACCGTATTGGATGATTTTGGCAGCTGCGGTTGAAGAAAGGGATATCGAATTTGTGCGTTCGACCACCCGAAGAGAATTAAATGCAGCTGCATCCCTGGAGGAACTATTATTCTGGTCCCGTTTATTCAATCAACCAGTGCAATTTGATGACCTTCGATTGCTGGAGGTGTCAAACACACTGAAACATCAGCAGGAAGTGTTATCCGCCCGGCAGGCGAAAATGCCCTCAGGGGAGTATGAGGGTGGATTAGCGCAGTTACCCACTGCCCTCGAAAAATATAAACGCGCAAGAACAAACTGGAGCGCTTCCCGATTAGAGACCTACAAGAGCTGCCCGCTGCGCTTCTGGACGCAACACGCCCTCGAGGTGACGGAACACAGGATCCCTGCGGTAGGGACGCAGTCCTTCCAGATGGGGAGTATTCTGCATCAAATTCTGGAAGACGTATACCGGGCGGCTGAAAACCCGGCCGAGGTAAGCAGCGTCTTGAACCATTTACCAGAGATTGCCAAACGCATCTTTGCAGCTGCACCGGAAATATATCAATTTGAGCCAACCGCCTATTGGCAAACGCAACAACAGGAATGGCTGCTCATCCTGGAGCAGACCATCAACGGTCTGGCATCGGATGAATGGGTGCCGGTTGCATTTGAACAGAAATTTGGATTGGATGATCAACCTCCCCTGGATATTCCCCTCGACTTTCCCGGGGAATATGGACGTGTCGTACGGTTACACGGGGTGATCGATCGGGTGGATCAGAATTCCCAGGGAGAGATCAGAGTTATTGACTATAAAACAGGTATGGGTCATCTGGATAAAAAAGATCTTTTAGAAGGTACCAGATTGCAATTGCCGCTGTATGCCCTGGCAGCCAGACAGGCGTTGGGGTTTGGAGAGGTAACCGATGGCTTTTACTGGTCATTAAACGGGAAGAAAGAAAGCAGCCTCAAATTGCGCAATTTTCAAGAAAATGATTTTAAAGGGCCATCCGGGGCCATCCAGATCGTAATACAACACATCGAGCAAATATTGCTGGGTATATTGGCAGGTGATTTTCGTCCCCAGGTGCCGATAGGGGGATGCCCCTCATATTGTGCTGCCAGACTCTGGTGCTGGCGCTTCCAACCCGGGAGGTTTTGATGACGTTGTGTGAAAGAACTCGGAAGACATTAGCAACACAAGCTTTGTCTGAAAAACAATATGCAGCTGCGGCTGAACGGCAGCGTAATGTCGTCGTAACCGCTGGAGCAGGTTCAGGCAAGACACGTACGCTGGTCGCGCGCTATCTAAGCCTATTGGCGGATGGATTGAAACCTGATAAAGTCGTGGCGATCACTTTTACTGAAAAAGCAGCCAATGAAATGCGCTCACGGGTGCGGTCTGCCATCCGTGCCCAAATTACCAACCATCCTGATCAGGAGCAGCAGCGATTCTGGAAGGGATTGGAACAACAAATCGACGCAGCCCGCATTGGAACGATCCATAGTCTTTGTGCTGAGATTCTGCGATCCCATCCTGCACAGGCCGGGATCGATCCACTCTTTGACGTTCTGGATGAAGGGCAGGCAACGATTTTGGCGGCCGATGCTGTTGAAGCCACACTGGTAAAAATTACCATGCAAGAAAAATATGTACCGGTTATGGAGATCTTGCGGGTTCAATCTCTCGGAACGATGTTGAATCAGATGCTCAGGAAGCGCCTGGAGTTGCAGCTGTGGTTGCAAAGTGAAAAGACCTTGCAGGAAATGTTAATGTTCGGATTGCAACCGTTCATGCAGATGGATGAAATGGGACAATGTATTCTGGAATTAAGAGCATTCTCCCAGCAACAACTGGAGAGTGATACGAATGTCAGGGGAGTTGACCAGGTCAGCACTTTTCTGCCAGCCTGGCAGGAAGTTGAAAACGCCTGGCAGGCTGGGGATTATCTGCAATGTTTGACTGGGCTGGTACATATCCGAACAAAAATCCTGAACCGACTGGTAGGTAAGGACAGCAGTATTACGAAAACCAATCTGACGGTTTGGAGAGATGCCTATGACACTTCATTAAAGTGGGTGGATAAAGGAATTGATCCGGAATTAGAAGAAGAAATTAATCAGGCGTTGCAACTGCTGAAAGAAGTTTATTTAATAACACTGGATCACTACCAGGCTTTATTATCCAACCAGAATGCACTGGATTTTGATGATCTGGAATATCGAGCTTTACAATTATTAAAACTGCCTGAAATTGCTCAAAAATGGCAGGAGAAGGTGGATGCGCTGCTGGTGGATGAATTCCAGGATACCAACCAGCGCCAGCGGCAACTGGTGGATGCCTTGACGGCTGGAAAACCCGGTGGATTATTTGTGGTGGGGGATGCCCGTCAATCTATCTACCGTTTTCGGGGGGCGGATGTGAGCGTTTTTCGTGAAATACAGCGGGAAGTTGCACGCGCGGATGGATTGGTTTGTGAACTGGATGAAACCCATCGTACACATTGCACGTTAATGCGTGCCATGGACGGTATTTTGTCCCCGCTGATGGGCACTGAGCTAAACGAAGCCAAACCTTTCCATGTGCCTTTCACGAAAATGAGCCCGGTTCGGGATGGTTCCCCGCAACATGTCAATGAACCTTTTTTGGAAGTGTTGATCGGAGCCGGCAGTGATTCGGAAGAAGGTCGCTTATTGAGCGCAAACCTATTGGCGGAAAGGTTGGTGGCTTATAAACAGGCTGGAGAAATAAAAGACTGGAAAGATGTCGCTCTGCTGTTTCGTGCAGCGAGTGGCTTTCCGGTTTATGAGCAGGCTTTTGAATCTGCTGGAATTCCATTTGTTACCATAGCCGGGAGCGGGTTTTATGATCGACCGGAAATTCGCGATTTATTAAACTTGTTGCGCGCTCTGGCAGACCCGTGGGATGATCTGGCCATGGTTGGTTTTTTACGATCACCAGCGGTGGGCGTGAGCGATCGAGGGATTACTCAATTGCGTTGGCCTTCAGCGATGGGTGAAGCAGTACCTTTACGGCAGGCTATCACAATAGATTGCCCGGAGTTGTCGCCGCGGGATTTGCAGGCGGTTGGCAGGGCGCAGCATTTATTGACTGAATTTGAAGGTCTGGTGGGAAAAATCCCGGTCGCTGCGCTGTTGCAACGCTTGATTGAGCGCAGTCACTATAGGATCATATTGGCTGGTGCTGCTGATCGCGGCTGGCGAAATATAGAGAAATTATTAATGGATGCGTACGCCAGCCAAAAAACCAGTGTCCACGCCTATCTGGAGTATGTACAGAAAATCCGTGATAGCGGAGTGCGCGAAGGGGAAGCTGCCGGAGGAGCTGAAGATGCCTTGCAATTGATGACCATCCACAAATCCAAAGGACTGGAGTTCTCCTGGGTTGTCCTGGCAGATGCCAGCCGCAGACCCTTTGCAGGGGTTGAGCGCTGGTCTCTGGTGGATGAGCTGGTATCAATCCATCCCGACCGGGTGGATTACAAGCCATTCCTGGCACGTTACATAAAAGAGCTGGATTCCGAACGGGAGGATGCGGAAACCAGACGCTTATTGTATGTGGCTTGCACGCGCGCCATGGACAAGCTGATTATCAGTGGTCATTTCTCGCAATATAAAGAGAAATTTACTGCAAATGGCTGGCTGAAAGAAATCTTGAATTTATTTGACTACGACCCGGATCTCCTGGTAGTGAGCCCACCAGCAGCTCCCATCCAATTGGCGGGTGGTGAGCGGCTGAGGTTGCAGATTTCTTCCCAAATGGCTGCATTCGCTCCTCAGGTGATGGATATTGTAGAGGAACAGAAAATTCCATGGAGTGCCATGTTGGCAGGGGACGAACCGGAAGGGAGCCAACCCGCTACAGCTGAAACAGAAACGAACCAGTTTATTTTATTTGACCGGCCGGAAAAATTTCCATTGTGGGTGGGTATGTTGCTGCATGACGCCGTTCATCACTGGGAATACCCTCATCCAGAAGCTTTGCAACAATTCCTTGAACGATCCGCCTTAGAGATGGGAATTTTGGAAGTGGATCAACGCCAGCGTGCCATACAACAGGCACAGCAATATCTTTGGCGTTTACAGGAACATCCCATTTATAAGGAGATCAATCAGGCAAATAAGCGTTACCATGAAGTTCCGTTTGAAAACTTAAATGAGCCGCAGAACGAAAGGGGACGACTGGATATTCTCTACCAAACAGAAGATGGCTGGAAAATCATCGATTTTAAAACGGACAGCCTGGGACAACTATCAGACCTGGATGAGGAGCGACGCTGTGCTTACCGGGCTCAACTGTTACGCTATCAGAATTCAGTCTACCAGCAACTCAAAGAAATGCCGGTAGCGCAATTTTGTTTCCTGAATTGTGGAAATGCGATCCAACTTGTCAATCTGGAAGATTTTTAAATGAAACTTTGAAATGGAACTGGTTTCAATCAAATTAAATTTCTAAAAAATGATTAAAAAAATATTGACAAATCCTTTTAAGCGTTGTAAAATAATTTTATCATTAAAATAAATTTTAGCGATAAAAAAAGGGCCGCTATGGGAACAATAAAAAGAGAAGGCGTATTCATCATCAATGATCTGGAAACACTTAAAGTGGTCGCAGACCCGGTGCGTAACCAGATTCTGGAAGTTCTTGAGAAAAAACCGCAAAATGTGAAAGAAGTGGCAGATAAACTGGGATTAGCGCCGAGTAAATTATATTATCATTTCAATATGCTGGAAAAAGTTGGTTTGATCAAAGTGGTGGAAACCAGACAGGTTGCTAACCTGATCGAAAAGTATTATCATACAACCTCCAGTTTCATCGATATTGATCATAATCTGCTCAACTTTTCCACCGTTGAGGGGAAAGAGAATATGTTCACGATGGTTACATCTACCATTGATACCACCCGGGAAGACCTGTTGCGCAGCTTGCAGGCACGCTCATTACAATTGGAACAGGGCGTGGCAGGGAAATTGAGATCTGTCACCCTATCCCGATATATCAGTAACATGACCGATGAAAAAGCAGATGAATTCCATAAACGTCTGGAAGGGTTATTGGAAGAATTCATCGACAGCGACACGAAAGACCCTGAGCAACAAACCTTTGCAATGACAATCGCAATGTACCCAAGTTTTTATTTTCGTGATTTGAGCAAGGAAGAGTAACACTAATCGATTTCTGACTCATTATTTTCTAACATTGAAGCCATCATACCTGATTTATTTTTCTTAGCAAGGATGGAAGAATGACTGTTAGGAAAGAACCACAAAATATGCGCACGTTCGTCACCATCTGGATCGGACAACTGGTTTCGATTGTGGGTTCAGGCTTATCCAGTTTTGCTCTGGGGGTCTGGATTTTTCAACAAACAGGCAAAGCTACTCCCTTTGCTCTTACTGTGCTGTTTGGTAACTTACCGGCAGTCTTACTTGGCCCATTGGCTGGTTCATTGGCTGACCGCTTCAATCGGAAGAAGATTATGTTGCTCGCCGATGCTGCCGATGCGCTGGTTACACTTACAGCTTTCCTGTTGTTAATAACCGGGCATTTGGAAATCTGGAATATTTACCTGATCGTCATTGCTGGCTCTATCTGTGGCGCTTTCCAGGAACCAGCTTTTAATGCCTCTGTGGTCATGCTGGTGCCAAAAAAGGATCTGCAACGCGCGAATGGTCTTTCGCAGACCAGTAATGCCATGGGGAATTTGGTACCACCTCTGCTGGCAGGCTTATTGTTTGGTTTGATTGGTTTGCAGGGAATTTTTCTGATCGACTTCATCACCTACTTTGTAGCCCTGGGCACATTGATCATTGCGCGCATTCCTCAACCGGAACGAATTGAACCACCAGAAAAGGTCAGCCAATGGCGGGAAGCAATGGCGGGATGGCGCTATCTGCGTCTCCATGGTGGACTGCTGGGGCTGGTATTTTACTTTGCCGTCGTCAATTTTATGATCAATTTTGCAGTTGTGTTGACAGGACCGATGGTTCTGGCAAAATTCTCTCCAGCAATTCTAGGCTATGTGCAAACAGCTGGCGGTGTGGGCATGCTGATCGGCAGTATTTTGCTTTCTATCTGGGGCGGGCCAAAAAAGAAAGTTATTTCCATCATGATTTTTGTCAGCATCGCCAGCCTGGGGCTGGTTGTGGCAGGGCTGCGACCAAATGCATTCATTATGGCCATTGGTTATTTTATATTGTTGTTGCCAATACCGTTATCCGCAGGCTCCAGCCAGGCAATCTTTCAGATCAAAGTACCATTGGATTTACAGGGGCGGGTGTTCGCCATGCGCAGTATGATTTCACGTTCTATGATGCCAATCGCGTTCCTGTCCGCAGGTCCACTGGCTGATTTTGTATTTGATCCCATGTTGCAGGAGGGGGGCTGGCTGGCCAATACCATTGTCGCTCAGATTGTAGGCGTTGGGCCGGGGCGTGGCATCGGACTGATTTTCATCATCGCTGGCTTGGGCAGCATCATCGCAACCTGGCTGGTGTATGCCAATCCGAAAATCCGTCACCTGGAAAGCGATATCCCGGATGTGGTCAAAGATTCGGATGTCGGCGAGGAGGAGACACCGCCATTGGCAAATGAAGCTGCTGATGCGGTGCAACCCCTCTAACTTTTAAACCTTATCGCAAAAAAAGACTAACACTATCCACACTACTTCTTAACACTTTCTAAACATGCGCCTTGTATTATTGTGAACATAAGCAAGTCAATATTACAAAAGGAGTATGAAATGAAAAAGAGCTTAATTGCCGTATTCGTGGCAGCAGTGTTAGTAGCAAGTTTTGGTGTAGTCGGTAGTGTTTATGCGCAAGGTGGAAATCCGAACCCTGGTAGTGGTTATGGGGTAGCAACCCGACAGCAATTGCAGACAGAAGATGGTTCAGGTCTTTATCATGACGAAATCATGGCTGCCTTTGCTGAAGCACTGGATATGACCGTTGAAGAGATTGAAGCAAAAATTGCTGAAGGTTTCACCATCGTTGAAATTGCACAGGCTGAAGGTTTATCACTGGAAGAAATCAGAGCTTTGATGCCGGTTGGCAACTTTGGTGGACGCAGTGAAGGCTGGATGGGTCGTGGTTTCATGGCAAATGGTGAGAACGCTGAATTTGCACAAGGACCTCTTTATCTGGGGGATGGCACCTGTCTCGAAGATGGACAGCCCGTCCGAGAATTTGTCAACCAGATGGGGATGGGGCGTGGTCGAGGGCGGTAAGAAGTAAATAATCAAATAACCAAAACTAATAAAGCGGATTTTACTCCGCTTTATTAGTTTTGAAGTGAAGTTTTTTATCGAGATAATCCAACCAGCGATCTTGTGGGGGAATGATGTTGGGTAGATTATCGATTGGTGCCCAGAATGGCTCAAATGTATGGTAATCAGTATATACCTCCCATTTTTCAGGCGATTGGCCGGTGAATTTCAAATGATAGAAATGCCTCTCGAATTCATTGGCCAGAAACTCATTCGCTACCCAGCCGGTGATCTGCATACTGATGTAGTTAGGATCAGGCACCTGATCGTATTCGAGATAAGTGATCTGTGTAAAGCCGGATTCTTTCCTGTGGATCTTTACATAGATGGTAAATTTGATCTGTATCCAATCACAACTGGTAAGATCGGGACGTGAATAGACTGTCGCAGGTGCATTAATAATCTTTTGGTCGTTTGGGGAGGTTTCAATCTTTGTGCCAAGCAAGGATAGGATTTCCACCTCATTCAGACCGGTTTCTTCCTGCACTTCGCGAATTACAGCTTTTTCGGGAGATTCATTTGGTTCAACTGTCCCGGCTGGGATCTGGATGCCAGCGTAAGGGTGCTTAAAGAGCAATAATTCCAAACCATGGTCCGTCTCTCGGGTTACGAAGGCAGTCACTTTCTCGATCTTTGTCATATTCTCTCCTATTTCTGAGTCAAATTCTACACTTGTTTTACCTTCTTATCTTCCAACGGCAGCTTGAGTTTAAAAGTCGATCCCAAGCCTATACAGGGGTTGGTAACAGTGTTGGTTCCCCCATGTGCTTCTACCAAGTGCTAGGAGATGGTCAGGCCGATACCGGAACCACCAGTTTGTGCATTTTGGCCATAAAAGCTACCTCCAAATTTCTTGATTATTTCAATCTTACTTTAAAATTGTAATAATTTAGTAAAAGGAATCAGGTTAATTCGTACTACAACATAATCTAAAGGATCAGCTTTCGTGTACAATAAATATAACAATTGAAAGGAGACTTATTATGCTGGTTGGTGAAAGAATGACTCGTCCGGTTTTATTTGTTGCTCCGGAAATGCCCGTTCAGGATGCATTGGCTCAGATGCGCAAAGAACGCGTCAGCCGCTATCCGGTTTTGAAAAAAGGGAAGCTGATTGGCATCGTTTCGGAAGACGACCTGTTGAACGCCTCCCCTTCAGATGTCACTTCATTATCCGTTTGGGAAGTGAACTATTTATTGAGTAAGATCACAGTGGAACGGGTGATGACCAGGGAAGTGATCACTGTTACGGAAGACACCCCGCTTGAGGAAGCTGCCCGTATTATGGCGGATCAGCGTATCGGCGGTATCCCGGTGATGCAAGGGGAGGATGTGATCGGAATGATCACGCAAACAGATATCTTCAGGGTCTTTTTGGAGATGTTGGGAGGCCGACATCCTGGATTCCGTGTGGTGGCGATGGTTAAAAATGAGCCAGGGCTTTTACATAAACTCACCAAGGCTATCGACGATGCCGGTGGTAATATCATTGCCCTGACCACCTATGCCGGCCAGGAGATTGAAGGCGGTGAAATTACCATGAAAGTTGACCAGATTGAAGAAGGCAGCCTGCGAAAAGCCCTGCAACCTTTCGTGCATGAAATCAAGGACTTCAGGGAGGTTAAAGTCTAATTCCGTTAATTCGCATGGTTGAAAATCTCCTCCGTAATGATAAGGGGAGATTTTCTTTCTTAAGTAGCCCTCAATCCTCTGGAATTTGCTCCAACCCTGTTTAATTCTATCGAATGCTCGACCGGTTATCTCCCTGCCAATGCAGCGTACTTTCAGGGATAAAGGCTGGCAAACGATTTGTTCAAATGGTTCAAGAATGATGTAGACCTGAAATAATCCTTACAGTTTTCTTAGGTGGTGAAATCAATCCAGATATTTTTTTGCAGTAAAATAAAAAACGCTATACTTAACAGGGTTATACATGAGTAATTATCCAAAAAAGTGAACTACCATACTTCAAGAATTTTTATAGCGGAATCCCTGAAATATTCTGAGAAAAATTGGAATTATCCAGAATACATCGTGGAATTATTTATCAGCAATGCAAAAAATCATTAACATTCTATTTCGATCAGGAGACGCGCTCATGAAAACAGTATTAAAAGTGCTACTTTTGTTTGCCATTGTATTGACAGTTAGTAGTATGGCGTTACCATTTACTTCCGCTCAAACATTGCCAACGCCGGAGTCCATCCGGGAAGGTGAGTATTTATTAATGTTGCCGATGCCAGACCTAAAAGGTATCGATATTCCACCATTGAGAAGTCGTTCAGAGGTAGAACGGTATGCTGCAAGCTTGCTGGTAAAACAGGCAGCTCCTTTGATAAACGAACTGCAAGCGCTAAAAGATCGCGGTCAGGTGGGGGATTTTGAACTATTACCGGAACAGCAGTCCGTTCTGATTCATGGTAATTACACTGACAGTCAAGCGCAGTTTTCCCAGCTCTCCGGGGTAGAAGCACTTACAGCGGTAAAAGAGGAAAACACTTGTGGAATAGATCGTTTTGCTGCGCTGCAGGAACAGATATACAGCATCAGTCATACTCAGGATTTTTTGGAAGGGTATGAGAGAAAGCCCTCCCAAACTGAAATTATTATTCCGTATCGTGACGGATTTTACGGGAGCGTAATCCTTGGTTATACAATACCTTCCGTTGAGGTTACTTTACGAGTCTTACGGGATGGAGAACCGCTGGGCGTCGAACAAACGATGACCAGCACTTCAGACGGTGAATTTATTTTTTTCCCTGATTATTTAAATTGTCTTGGATATAATTGGATATTACAGGCCGGTGATGTGGTGGAAATTACCGCTGCTGGGAAAACCACCAGCACTACAGTGGTAAATCTGAACTTTTGGGTTGATCCCATCAGCAATCAGGTGACGGGTATCACCGCTCCGGGAAAATCAATAGAAATCAATCTGGACGTGCCCCAAGCTAATTTTTGTTCCAGAAAAGAATATGTAAAAAACACATTAAGTGACGAAGCCGGTAACTTTAATATCGACTTTTCAGACCAGGTCGACTTCAATAATGCTTCAAGTGCAATAATCATTGTCAGCGGGGATAATGGTCATTCGATTATTAACTTTCAAAGTTCATATGGAATCAATGTTGGGATCGATTCCGGTTATATAAATTTGACTTTAAAACCAGATACGGATTACACGGTAAACATTAAAAGATCGGATGTAGTCATCACCTCATATAGCCGAACCACTGGTTTTGATGGGAATGATGAGTTTTATTCGAGCGAAACGTTGCAGGCCGGGGATGTGATTACCGTTCAGGGCGGTGGCAGGACATTAACATACACAGTGGCAACTTTTTCAGATTATTATGTAGATGTAAATTCTCACCAATTAACTGCCAAAACAGACCCCGGGAGGAAAATAAGCGCATCTTTCAACCATCGAGATTATGCGTGGGGCTATTTACAAAACGGCTGTTCTTCTTCCTTAAATTGTGCCAGCGCTACTGCGGATAACAGTGGTGCGTTTACTCTCAATTCTTCACTAGTCTTGTTGCGGGGTGATTATGTCGATCTATCCATCTATGATCAAGATGGAAATTCTCAAAACCATTGGAATATTACTTCCTCGGCAATCATTGCTGGTGCTGGCAAGTCTTTTTTGGTAGGCTTTTGGGGTTCACCAGATCGAGACTTAACGATTATTATCAAGAATAGCAGCGATGAGGAAAAATTAAACTATATCGATAGATACTGGAGTGGCGTCAGCTTTCAAATCAACTTTTCACCGATGATCCTGGAAGTAAACGACGTTATTACAGTGACGGATGGCATCCATACCGAAACAATGAGCGTGCCTGATTTGCATGTTGAATTGAATAAAGACACGGACCAGCTTACCGTTGATGCGCCCAGCGGCAATGCAGTTATTTATTATTGGGATGATAACCCACGGGAAGATACTTCAACCGAGATATGTTCAGAATGGCAAATCATTAATGATGGAATTGCCATCCCGTATGATGACGTCAGCAGCCAGGATTATGCGTTAATTACTTTCCGTGGTGCAGATGGGCATTACACCTATCAGCGAGTCCACGCCGCCAGTTTGAATGCCAGTTATGAGGGACATATTTATGGTTATACGATGACTCCCAACCAGAATATGGAAGTGAATTTACTGGATGGCAGTACTGTTTTAGAAACAAAGACGAGCATATCCAGTTCATTCGGAAACTATGAATTCGATTTTGATACTGATCTCATTGCGGGATATCGCATCCAGGTAAAAGCAGATACGACGGAAGAGATGATTGTTCCCACAATTACTATTAACCGCGACACAGGCGAAAACCGTTTATATGGAAACTCCCCGCCTGACCAGCCGTTGTTTCTTAGGCTTCGAAACCGCTCGCTATATTCTTCGGACTATATAGCTAAAAGCGTAACCGCTGATGCCAGCGGAAATTATTCGGTACCGTTTGCAGGTGATTTATTTGACAATTGTGAGCTCGCAGATGTCGGTGGGCAATGTGTGGATGTCAATTTTGAGTATTATGATGTCAATGAATTTGAGTATTATGGTGTCGAGTATTTATCAACAAATGTAGAACCAGATGTATGGGAGGACAATAACAGTTTCGATAGCGCTAAGATGTACAGCGGTTATCAACAACATACTTTCCACGAGGGCGATACACAAGATTGGATCAAGCTGACAGTCAACCCTGCTGATGTTGGAAAACCCTATTACTTGATGACCACCAATCTGGGGCGTACGATGGATACGGTTTTACATCTCTATGATCGTGACGGTGTAACCGAACTTGCCAGTGATAATAACAGTGGAGGCCTATATGCCTCACAAATTTATTGGATACCTGATAAAAGCGGAACATATTACATACTGGTTGAACCCAGGTATCCAAAGGACGTAGATAATTGTGGTGCAAGCTACGATTTCGTTATCGTCCGCAGTAAAACCTGGCTACCTTTGATCGCTAGATAATATCACCCAATATAAATGGGGCTGCCAGAACTTCTGGCAGCCTCTGAATTTTTAGGATTTATTCAAATCTCACTTAATCACCCATGGAGTCCACTATGATAAAACCAATACACGCCATTCTGATCGGTGTCGGCAACCGCGGGGCGCAGAGTTATGCCCCTTACGGTTTGCAGCATCCGGATGATTTGAAATATGAATCCGTAGGTGGTTTGCTGGTAAAAAAGACTATTTCGTATCTTTGATACATCCATCCACAATCTCAATCACCTGATCGGCGATCTCTTCCACCAGGGGATTATGCGATGTGATCAGGATCGTGATCCCCTCGTGATCCACCAGGCGGCGGAAAAGCGCAAAGACCTGCTGGGTTGTGGACGTATCCAGTTCACCGGTCGGTTCATCCGCTAAGATGAGTTGGGGATGATTGGCGATGGCGCGTGCAATGGCTACCCGTTGCTGCTGCCCGCCTGAGAGTTCATTCGGACGCGAGTGTGCCCTGTTTCCCATGCCTACCGCCCGTAAGGACTGGTATGCGCGTCGCTGGTTTTTCTGCGGGTCACCGCCTGCCAAACGCAGAACCAACTCCACATTTTCAATGGCTGAATAAGTGGGAATTAAAGCAAAGGATTGAAACACAAACCCTATCTGATTGCGTCTTAACCACACCAATTCATCTTCCGCAAATGTGCTGATGGGTTTGCCCTGAAAGAAAATTTCACCACTTGTCGGCTGGTCCAGACCCCCTAAGAGATTCAGCAAAGTTGTTTTTCCCGAGCCAGACTTCCCCTTGAGGGCCACCAACTGTCCGGCCTGGATCGACAAATCAATATTCTGCAATGCCTTGACCTCACCGCCGGCTGTGAAAAAGGATCGTGACAGGTTTTCAACCCGCAACAATTCAGGTAATAATTCGGATGTCATTTTTTCCTCGACTGCAACAGGTTGATAAATCTTTGGGCCAGCGATACTTTCACAGCCTCTTCCAATGGTTCTTCTTCCATATAAATGGATTGCTCAAGCGACAAACGCTCACCACTCAGCGCTGAACGAGCATGCCCCTCCACCGGCTTGAGCAATATACCTTCTGCTTTTACTTCAACCCTGACCCGACCCCCAATATTCATTCTTTCCAGCATTTCTGATGGGATCTGTACCCTGCCGCTATTATCCAACATCAACAATTCTTCATAATCCGCACTGGTATACGCCAGGAGGTCATGCGCTTCAATCCCTGGCGTAATCCGCACGGTCTCGGTGCTGGTTTTTCCATCCCGAATCAAGACTACCCGATCGACATACTGGCTGATACCCGGATCATGCGATACGATGATGATGGTCGCTCCCAATTCTCTGTTAATTTTTCTTAAAATTTCATAAATTTTGATGGAATTGGCCGTGTCCAACTCACCGGTGGGCTCATCCGCCAGAATCAGGTTGGGCTGGTTCGCCAGAGCAACCGCGATGGCAGTACGCTGCTGTTCTCCCCCGGAGAGTTGCCCGGGCAAATGATGTAACCGGTCGCCCAGCCCGGTCATTTCCAGCAATTGCACAGCCCGCTGGCGACACTGATCCTCCGCAGTGCGATTAATCCGGATCGGCATTTCCACATTTTCCAAGGCACTCAGGTAGGGTGTTAGATTACGGGTCGTTTGTTGCCAGACAAAGCCGACCTGCTGAAGCCGATAGGTGTTCAATTCTTCTTCGCTCATTTCCAACAAATTTGAGCCTGCTACCAGTACTTTTCCCGCGGAGGGACGATCCAACCCGCCCAGGATATTTAACAGGGACGATTTTCCCGAGCCGGATTCACCCACAATGCCGATCATCTCGCCCTGCGCCACAGTCAGATCGAGACCTTGCAAAGCGACGACCTCAATCCCCTTATGATCGCGGGATGCCGTAGAGGAATAAATCTTTACCAGATTCTCACAGGTAATTAAATCGTCCATTACTGCCCTATCACCCGTTGACCTTCTTCCAACCCGGAAACAATTTCCACTCGATCATTCGCCTTCAAGCCCAAGACCACATTCACCCGCCGTTGAACACCTCCACTTTCTACAAACACGAAGTCCTGCCCCTGAAAGGAGCGAATAGCTGCCGGAGGCAACCAGAGCACATCCTGGCGGGCATCGACCTTGATCAGGATCGTAGCGGCATCCCCCAATCGCAGCACATCCTCATTCTCAGTCAATGAGATCTGCACGGCCTTACTTCCAGAGGAAAGCTCGCTAGCCGAGGTTAAACTTAAAGGCACGTTGCTGATTGTGGCTGCATATTCCTCTCCCTGCCGTGAAGAAAGGCGTACCACGGCTGGCATGCCTACCGCCAGCTTGTTGAGATCTTCCACACCGGGAATGGACATCAACACCAATTCCGCCGGATCAGCCAGCGTAATCACCGCCTGGAAAGCGCGTACCTGGCTGCCCGGGACGATGCTTAACGAAAGCACCTGACCGTTGAAGGTAGCTATCAGTTCGATGTTTTCCAATATTTTGGTTGCCAACGTCAGGCGTGTTTCGGCGTCTTTTAATACCAGTTCCGCCAGGCGGATTTCGGTAGAACCGCCCTCTTCATTCCAGAATTCCTCTTCGGCCAGGGCTTTTTCATAATTTGCCTGTGCCAGTGCCAGCCTGGCATCTACCAGGTCAAGATCGGATTGGGTACCTTTGCCTTCTGCCCAGTCCAAATTCATCACCGCGCGGGTATAGGCCTGGCGTGCATCCAGTAAATTCTGTAGGAGCATCTGGCGAGTGGCATCTCCTTCTGCTCTGCCGGCCACGTCGTCAAAAGCGGACTGGGCATCATTAAGCGCTTTCAATGCGGCAGCCACATCCCCACGCAATTGCTCGAGCTTTAACCCATCTGTGACGCGCGGATATTGCATGGCTGCTCTTTCATTCTTCGTTTTTTCCAGTTCGATCTGTGCTTCCAGAACCGCAATTTTTGCCCGGGCGGCCTGAATAGGGGCATCCTGTTTTGCCTGTTCCAGTTTTAACCTGGCTTGCTCATAGGACAATTCCGCACCTGCTACGTCGGCCAGGTAACGCTCGGGTTCATCCAGGCGCGCGAGAACCATGCCGGTTGTGACCCAATCTCCATTCTGCACCAGAACCTCTTTGACAAAGCCGTCGGCCCGAAAGTACAAATCCTGTTGTTGTTTGGGAGATACCCGGCCGTTTAATTGCAGCACTTGTTCCACCAACCCACGTTCAACCGTGTAAATTGGTTTTTCAACATTCAGCGGGGTGGGTACCAGCGTTGGGGTTGCTGCTGACTGATTGGTGGAGCAGCCAACAGAAAAAATCATGATCAGGATTATTGCAATTTTTAGGTTTATTTTTTTCATCGCAGCCTCCAATTTCCTTTTTACAGGGTATCCCCCAATTTAATGGCTTGAAATATTTTAATTCTACGCAGGAAAGACACCAACAGCACCAATCCAAGTAACAAAACACCCGCAAATAGCAGGTAAACCAAAATCATTTTTGACCAGTCGATTTGGGTGATTTGCGGCAGAACCTCTACCCCGGTGCCGGTACTGACCGGCAGGGATGGGATAAATAATTTTGCGACCAGCATCCCAATCCCGCTGCCACTGGCAATACCCAGCAGAATCAAGCCTGCTAGCTCCATCCCCAGGCTGGTGCGCATCTGAGAGATGCTCAAACCAATGGCGCGCAGCACCCCCAGTTGGATGAAGCGTTCCCGGTATGAAAACACAGCGAACAGGAAAAAACCCACGACGGTCAAAGCAGAGGATGCCAAAAACCCGATCGAAAGCATGCCCAACACGCCTTGGCGTGCCGGGGTGAGCAAGGCTTTGTCGATGTCCGCTTGCGTATCCCGCACCCGAACGACGCTGACCCCCAGAGCGTTAATCGCGCTGACAATTTCCTGGGTGCTGGCAGCGGCGTCGGTTTTCAGCCAGATTTCGTAAGGTTGCAGCATTCCCCAGGTTTCAAATAGATAATCCAGGTTGACGACAAATAATGCCGGCTGACGATCTGGTGCCCAGGTGGGAAAGCGCTCAAAAACGCCTGCCACTGTAAACGAGGTTGGGAAAACAATATTGTTGATGGTCACACGCACATCCAGGGTGCTGCCGGTTTCCAGATTGAAGCGTTCCCAGGTGTTTTGATCGACTAAAACAGCATCCGGTGAAGAAGCTAAACGATTGAGTAAACCATTCAGCGATTCCGCCGCGAAATCTGTTCTGAAGAAGGCTACCTGCCCGAAATCAGCGCGGTCGATGCCCATCACCTGCCCGTTGGCAGAGCGGTTGCCGCTCTGAAATCCGGCTTCATATATTCCCACCCGGGTTGCCATCTGCACACCCGGCAGGGAGAGATGATCGCTGATCGGCAAGAAATTCCAATATCCGGCACTTTGGGCAGATTTGTCGGCGCTATCATTCGAATCCGTGCTGATGAATTCGCCCCCTTCAACCAGATTCAGCGCGGCGCCATTGGTATAGCGAATGCTATCCCGCACGGTGTTATCGAGCGAAAACGCCATGGAAGAAGTGAAAGCTGCCAGCCCAAAGGTGAGCATGATTAACAACAGCACACTTTGGTAAGCATTCCCCGAGCGGGCAAAATGGCGCAGAACATACACCAGTGAAACACCTGGCAAACGTGCCAAAAGAGCAGCCAGCAGGTTAAAGATAGCCGGTAAAAATCGCAAAATAAACAGACTCAAGCCCAGGATCATGAGCGCCGGCAGCAGGAATAACAGCGGGTTCTGGTATGGGTCACTGCTTCCCAGGTTTCTGCCCAGAATTGCCAGCCGACCGCGCACCTGCAGCGTGTAGAGCCCGTACGCAGCCGGCAGCAGGCAGGCCAGATCCAGGTAATAGCGCATCCAGAAGGGTTTACGTTTTTGGCGGGCAAGCTCCTGTTTATAGGAAATGATCGTATCGTTGCCGTAGCGCCAGACCGGGATCAAACAAAAACCAATCCCTACCAGCAGCGCCAGCAATCCCACACCCACATCGCGGCTGCTGATTTGCAACGAAAAAGCTACCTGACGAGAAAATTCCAGAAACGAGCTGGTTTTGCTCATCAATCCCGCCAGCAGATTGCCCAGCAGGATGCCTGGCAGCAGGCTGACCAAACCCAGCAACAGCCATTCAAGCGCATACACTCCTACGATCCAGGTCCGTGCAGCACCGCGGCTGCGCAGCACGGCGATCTCATTGCGTTGCGAGCGCACCAACAGGCTTGAGATCAATGCCAGAAAAAATAATACCAATCCCAAAACAGGCACACTAAAAGCAAACAGGGAACCGGACAGGCTTTGCACTGCCTGCCGATACTGGCGCATGGCAGATGCCGGCGAGGTTTCCAAGGCGGTGTTTGGCAGGATGGCTTGCACACGATTCTCCACCGCGTCAATGCGGGTCAATAAGTAGTTGACACGGCTGCTATTGACCTGGCTGCCATCAAGGGTTAAACGCCAGGTCGCTTCATCCAGACCAGCCGGCAGCCCGGCCAGCACTGACCAGAAACCCTCTTCATAGGTGATCAATTTTTTGCGGAAGGACTCAGCCGGGTAAAGTGCCCAGATTTCATTTTGTGGGTCTGCTGCCACCCATAAACCGCTGATACGTACATCCTGTCGGAAGGCTGCAGCCGAGCTGCTGGCGGGGCTGAACAATGCATAATCATCCCCCACCTGCAAGCCCAGTTCATTGGCCAGGTCAAGCGAGACCAGCACCTCAACCACATTGTTTGTTTCTTCCAAGGGTCCCGGCAGGTTTCCTTCCACCAACTGCACCTGCTCAAAAACACCCGCCAGAAAAGATAATTTCACCAAATCCAGTCGTGACTGTGGGTAGAGTACCTCTGCTGCCGGGTAAAGCTGCAGGTTAGCGGTAGCGGCATAGCGGGTCAATTGTTGCAGTGGCAATCCGATTTGTTGGGCAGCCTGCTGGCTCAGATACTGATCCAGCGGCTCATACTGCTGCGGGGTGATGGCACCATACCAACTGCCGATGTAACGGAAGACGAAATCAAACGGCTGGCGGCGGGTCTGGCTGGCAGACTCGCTCAAGGAGGTGCTCAGGATATCGTAATTAATCGCATCGGCGTATATGGGGACCGCCACCGCCAGGGCAACCGCAGCCATCAAACCCAGCACCTGGCTGAGTGCCAGCCAGCGGTGGGTGCGTAAGCGTTTGAGCGAAAATTTAATCAGATGTGAAACCATTCGATTGTTTATTACCGCCTTTTCTGTTATTGTAGCTGATTACAACCAGTTCTGCCGCTTCTTTCACTCAACAAATAATTCCAAACTCAGGGGTTGACAGACCACAACTCGGACATCGAGTAATAATCCGCGTCGACTTCATGCGCACAGGCGATTGCAGTCTCGTACGTCTCTTCATAAGGCAAAATAGCAGGATACCCGGCAGATTGCATGCAATCCAGGGTTGCTTGGGCTTTGAATTGAGTTTCTTTCAATACGGTACTCGTATCCTGGCCATCTTGCAGGATTGCTACGATTGCATCGGTCCACCACTGGCTAAACGGCATGGGTGGAAAAAAACTCACTTCAGATGAAAACTGCAATTTTGATAATGTTGCCCGGTAGACGGTTGCCCGTCCTTCTCCAACTGAAGCAGCCCAATTTTCTGAGCCCAGAATAGAAGGTTTTAGTGGAATTCCTTTAAACCCATTATTAGGTTGCTGAGATAAAAACTTGAACCATTCCCAGCACACCTGTGGGTTTTCAGTGTGACGGGAAATAAAAAATGCACTGATATCACTTGGATCAACTACCTGCCTGGCTGGGTATACGGCAATTCCGATCTCAAAATCATTTCTGTCACCGGCGGGTGGTGTGGAAGACATACCAATACCATCCAGCCAAAGCAGACCATACTCAAAGCGGATCAATTCATCGCGCAGCATATAGTTTCCCATGGCTGAGCGGGTACCACCTGCATCATACAGAAGTAATGTTTTGTCTTTCACCAATGGTAAAAGTTGATTAAGTAAATCCACTAGTTGCGGGTTTTCATAATCCGCTTTTACAGTTTGGTTTTCCATTTTCATATAACTGGCATCGCTGAAAAAATAATTCGGCCAATCTCGGTAAGGCACATATCCATAGACACCTTCTTTCTTAAGAGCGGCTTGTTGTGTCAACGCCCAAAAATCCTCCACCGTCCAATCCAAATTGGGTGGTTCCAACTTTAATTCCTGCAATAAATTGGCATTGTAATAAACGAATAAAGGATTAATGGTTTGAGGAATACCGTACAAAGATCCATCCACCTGTAAGAGGGTGACCAGATCAGGGTCAAGATCACTAAGGACTGAGTTTTCATCTAAATCTAAAAACGGGTCCAACGAATAAATATTTTGTAAAAAACTTCCCTCCTGATTTATCTCTTCCAAGTGATAAGAAACAGTGGCAGCGGATGCCAGAAAACAGTCATAATTCTTAATATCATACTCATTACTGTTAATATTTACGAAATCCATCCCCCTATCGATCTCAACTTCAATATAATACTCCGGCTTGGCCCGATTAAATTCCTCTGCCAGGGCCAGCACATTTCTATTGTCATGTAAACCAGGATCGGCAAAATAAACAGCACTCAATGCGTCTTCCGCTTTCTTTGTATTTGGAAGGGGAGTCGGTTCTGGTGCCATGACTGCCTGCGGTGTATGCTCTACTTCCGGGATATCACGTTCCAAAGCTAGCAGGGATAAGTTTGTTGGTAGCAGATCTGCCAGCCTTTGCCCCGATTGAATTGATTTTTGGAAAGCTTGTGCGATTGGTGTAAAGTCGCATTTTACCCAACCGTACCATCCGCCTTGCAGTGCCTCCCGAATTGCCGTCTGTTTTTCCGGTGTCTGGCTTACCCATTCAGAAGAATCTTCAATCGCTGCAAGATTCGCTGGAAAACCGGATGAAATTCCAGCCGAATTGCGGCTGAGAAAGTTCAACCATACCCAGCTTGCCTCCGGGTACCCGGTACCGGCACTGACTACTGCGCAACTGACACTGACCGGGTTGCTTCCAAATTCACTGCTGGAGGATGATGGGAATGGAACAAAACCCACTTCAAAACCCAACCCTTGCAGGTCGTACGAAAAACCGGATATCGTCCCTACCCACATGGCAGCCTGGTTATTACGCACCAGATCATTGGTTTTTTCTTCTTCATTCACCCCCGGAATGGCTATTTCTCCGGAACGAGCCAGTTCCAGGTACCATTCCAGGGTAGTACCCACTTCGGTAGGGGTTTTATTGGCACTTAATAATGCATGGGTTTCAGTGCGCAGGATAAACCCGGCGCTGTTATCCACAAAGCCGTAGACAGGTTCCATTCCGCTTGTGTCGGATAGCATCTGAACCGTATTTTTAAATTCATCCCACTCCCAGCTTGGTTGTGGGTATGCCACATTTTTCTGATCAAAAATATTCTTATTGTAAAAAACCAGACTCGGGCTTAAGGATACCGGCAACCCTGCTTGCTTATCCCCGCTCTGGCAGCCCTGCAATGAATTCGGCCAGAAATCATTTGGACTGAAGTCCTCATTGGGCATTAATGGCGTCAGGTCCAGAAATAGATGGCTGTTTTCCGCTGATACCGCACTCCCCAGCACAAGCGTGTCAGCCTGTGAGGTTAACCGCTCATAATCCAATTCTTCCCCATCCATAGCGAGCAATTCAACCTGGATATCCGGGTATTGGTCTTCGAACGCTTTGGCTAATTCGCCATATTGAGATACAGCGCCGGTGGTAGCTGCAAAGGTGATGGTGATTTTTTGGGTTTTATCGTCGAGGCTTCCGTTAGTGTTATTAGGACTACATCCTGACATTGTGATAACAATGAAGGCTGGAATTATTGAATATAAAAATAGAAAAAATCTTGTTTTCATGAATACTTCTTTCTCTAAAATCTCCTTTGGTTACTACCAATTGCAAACAATTTCAATTACAAAGAATTTGTATTTTATCAATAAAGCGGGGTTATTGTGTGCTATAGAAAATCTATTGATCATGATACAAAAATTAATCTGAATACAATAATGATTTAAATTCAGGGTCGACCTGTAAAGCACAACCCATCCAGACTTCTTTATTTTGAGGTTCATTCTTGGTTTCTATACATTTCAGGTATCGCTCTGCTTTCCCCTGAACTTCAGACAGCGCTTGGGCTGCAGGTGTTCCATCAAATACAGATGTAAGTGTGTCTTGCCACCAAAAATAGAATGGAACGCTCGGGTAGATTTCATTTGTCCCAAGAGCAAATTCGAAGCGAGGTTCTTCAATCGCTACCCGATAAGCAGCAGCTTTTTCTGAACCATAGTAAGCTTCAAAGTGGATCGAATTGAGCACTGATCTGCGTACCGGAATCCCAATAAACACTTCCGGCTTATTAGATAAGAATTTTATCCATTCCCAACAAGCCATTGGTTCTTGTGCTCTTTGGGAGATATACAAAGACACCCCATAATTCATAAATGTAAACTGCATGTTAGTGGAAGGAAGAGGAACTACACTAAACTTTGCGTCAGCAGGAATAAAGAGTTCGCTGTTGCTCAAGCCAGCAGGATCAATCCACATAGCTGCTTTTCCAGCCATCAAGGCATCATACCGTTGATCAATATTACTTTTTTTACGATCAATAGCATCTCGAATGGGTGGAATTACCCCATTCTTTGCCATTTCAGCAAGTAAAGAAACGGTACTCAATACAACTGGATCATTGAAATATACCTGCGGTTCTTTAGAGGTTAAGTCATACAATTTAACCCCTTGTGTTGAGAGCAGGTAATTAACAAAAAAGCTGCCATCTTCTGGAACAAAACCATAGATTTCCTCCGATGAAGCTGCGCTGGCTGATGTCCAGAAGTCCTCCAAGGTCCAGTTTAATGCCGGTGGAGGCAAGCCCTTCGCTGCAAAAATATCTTCGTTATAGTACATTACCGGTATTTTACTGGCAACGGGAAGCGCGTAGATATCTCCATTTAATCGATTTAAGTTCCATTCGGATTCCGGGATATCATTCAGTAAACTTGCACCCTCCATATCAGTATCAATCAGAGGCTGCAAGTTGTACAATTGAGAGGCTTCATAACTGTCTACTTTTACAGATTCCGCAAAGCAATCAAAATTCTCGGCTAATTGCTCGAAATTAATGTAAGGAAGATCTGTATCTTGAAATTCAACCAATTCGATCACAATCTTCGGATGCGCATCCATGAAAGTTTCCGCAAATGTTTTGAGCATTTGTAAATCTTTTTGATAAGAAAAATAGAAGAAATATCTGACAACTTGTTGATCCGATGAATAAGCCATAGGGGCAGTAGTTTTTCCAGGCGTTGCAACTGCAAAAGGTGTGTTTTCCGGAGTTAGTCGCACTATGTCAATTGGGATCATTGCCAGTGTATCCACAAGCTTATCCGACCCGGTTTTTGCGTCATTGACTGCCTGACCAATTTGCTCAAATGGCAGATTGGAAGCGGCACCATACCAGCCGTGCTCCAGCGCGTAGCGGACAGCAGCAGCTGTATTCACATCCAGCTTATTCCAGAAACCACTTTCTTTCGTGGCTGCCTTGACCGCTGGAATTGAATTGGGGCTGACTCCGGGGATTTCCTGCTCAGCCAGGAATTGCAGCCAGGTAACTGCCTCCTGTGGGTGAGCCGTGCCCGCGCTGACCAGTCCACAGGTTGCCCAGGCCTGGGTGGTTTTCTGGTTGCCATTGATGCCTCCCTGCGGGAAAGGTGCAACCGCGATGGATTCCCCCAACTCATTCCTGCGCTCTTCCAATGAGGAGAGGGCATCCACCCACATGGCGGCTTGGCCGGTACTGATGTAATCCCTCACTTCTCCGGCTTCTTCCGCACTGTAATCGCTGGGAATGTAACCATTCTGCGCCAGGCTGACATACCAATCAAGGGCATTTGCCAATTTCGCCGGATCATACTCATTCCTGTTCTGACGATAAACCGCATCCATCATTGGTGCCAGCAGCGAGGTCGGGTGAGCATAATCCACGAAGCCATAGCGGGTTGCCTCTCCGCCGGAGCGCTGGGTTAATGCCTGCGCAGCCTCTTGGAAATCATCCCAACTCCAGCCCGATGCCGGATGTTCCAGACCCATCTCGTCAAAAGCGGCCCCGTCATACATCACCAGCAGCGTCTGGATGCTAAGCGGAATTCCGATCAAGCGTCCTTCCGCCCGGCAGCCATTCAGGGCATTTGGCCAGAATGTACTCTCGTCAAAGTGCTGATTTGCCGCCAGAACTGGTTCCAAATCCAGGTAATAGTAGCTGTCCTGCCCTTGTGGTGGACTGATCATCACCACGTCTGCCCGGGTGGCTGCTATTGCATGTTCCAGTTGTTGAGTTCCATCTTTCAATGGTATATATTGGATCCTAATATCAGGATAGTGCGATTCAAATTCTTTGATTATTGCTTCATATTGGGTTTCGAAAAATTCAGACGCCGCGAAGCTGATAGCGACTGATTCCGCTCTTTTACTGCCCTTATCTGATGATTGGTTGCAAGCTGACAGCAACAAGCTACCAAGGATCATGGCAATGATTATCACTTGAATAGGTCGTGAAAAACTTTTTTTAGGTTGGCTCATTCAGATCTCCTTCGTTTCACGGTAAAATCAATGAGTTATTATCAAAATTTTCCAATACCCTGCTCCTATTGCTATTTTTCCTTCACGAATCTGGATCTACCAGCTTCATACACGCCTGGTAATTTTCTGCAAAAGCATCAGGGTTTACCTGAAGCATACAATTAAGATATGCTTCCGATTTCTGTTGTAATAAATTTAAACCGATATCAACATTCATGCCTTGAGACAACTCGATTAATGTTTCCATGAACCAGGAATATGGTGCACTTGTCAGATACATTTCTTCTTCATAATTTGCTCTGAGAACTTCTTCGTGTTCTTGATTCTGGTCATAAAAACTCTGGTAAACCGATGCTGTATCCGCCCCTACCAATGCACTGTATTCCGGAGAATATAAAATGGATTTACGAATCGGTATGCCACTATCGAAAATTGAGGCATTATTTGAAAAATATTTAAACCATTCCCAGCAACCATCCGGGTTTTTAGAATCTTTGGAAATAAAAAAGGAGATCAATGAGCCGGTTGAAAAATCCTTGCTCATTCCATTCGGCAGGCCGACGGTTCCCGGTTTAAATTCAATTTCTTCCTCAAGATAACCGGATGCAGTGTTATTTAACCAGAAGGCAGCCTTTTCAGATGTGATTAATTCGATCCGATCAAATTCTCGATTACTTAGTGCAATATCCAATGGTGGAATAATCCCATCTTTTTCCAGTTGAATTATCAATTTCGTGGTTTGTTTTACGCCAGCAGTATCAAAATAAAACTCTGGCGGTTCTTTGTTCATATCATATAAAGGAGTTTCATACGCATCGTAGAAGACCGTGTAAGCGAAGGTCACAAAACCATAAATGTCATCATGGGTGGCTTTTTGAATGGTTTCTAAAAATTCATCCATGGTCCAATCATTGGGCGGAGGTTGAAGTCCAACTTCTTTTAATAAAGCAGGGTTGAAATTGATTACTAACGATAGCCCAATCAAAGGAATACCAACAATTTCTCCGTTTACTGAAGTAGCTTCCAAACTCTGTTCTGGAATATCTGCTAATAGAATTGTTCCCTCTGGATCTGCCGCGATGAATGGTTCCAGGCTGATAATATCATTGAACATATCATCAATCATTAATGATGGCGCAATGAAACAATCGTGGTTTCCATCTGGTTGGGAAAAACCAATATAATATTTAGATTGCTGTTGGTTAAATTCCGCAGCAATTTCTTTCGTTTTCTCCCTTGATAGAAACACCGTATTAAAGGTCAGATAGATAGCATCCGAAGGGATATCCTCCTGAGAACCATTAGCCACGCCCATAAAAAACGGTGTCACCGGGGTGGTTTGTTGTGAAATCTCAGGTGGTTCAATATTCAGTAATTCATGAATAGATACGTTCAAATCTGTTTTTTCAATCACCATTTTATTAAATTCATTGTTAAGATCATTAAACAACCAGTGGGTACCATACCAGGCGTTGTCCAAAGCTGCTTTCAGAACCGCTTGTTCTTCGTCACTAAAACTCTGCCAGTTGGCGTTATTTTGCAATTGTGCACTGTATGCCGGAAATTCATTCGGCAGAACATGCGGCCCATCCTGTTCGGATAAGTATCTGATCCAGCGCCAGGCTGCCTGGGGTTGCTGGCTGCCGGCACTGATCGCCACACATAGCGCTGTTGCCCGTCCCCCTTCCGGTACCGGCAGGAAGCTAATCTGTTTCCCTAACGCACTACGATAGGCATCCAATTGGAACAATCCATCCAACCACATGGCTGCTTTCCCTTCTCGGATGATGGTTTCCAGATCTCCGGGGTATTCATCTGTCAATGGCACCCGCACATACCCTTGCTGGATAAGGTTTAAGTAGGAACTGAGGGTTTTTTCCAGTGCTTGCGCTTTTTCTTCTTCATCGCTGATCATCAGATCACGATTAAGCATTGTTCCTAGTAAGCGCACCATACTACTTAAATTCACAAAGCCATATTGCTCAACTTCTTGCCCAGTACGCTTGGTCAGGTTGATCGCGTTCAACCTGAACTCTTCCCAGTTCCAATCTGGTTGTGGGGAGGCTACTCCAACTTCATCAAAAATAGCAGGGTTGTAGTAAATCACCTGCTGGGAGGCGGCATAGGGTAACCCGATTTGTCTGTCTTCCACCTGGCAGCCTTCCATAATTCCCGCTAAGTATTCCTCCGGGTTGAAGTTTGTGTCAATTTCTGCCAGTGGTTGGATATCCAGGTAATTATAGGCATCCGAGCCGACCGGTAAAACGGGTAAGGCGATGGTATCCGCCTGTGTGGCGAAACCACTCATGTTGCTGGGATCTACCTCCAGTGTGACAAACTGGACTTCAATGTCCGGGTTCTGTGACTCAAAAGCTGCGATCAGGGTTTCATACGCTGTCCGTTGCCCGTCTATGGCTGCGAAGCTGATGGTAGTCCGGGTAATATTTTCACTTTCATCGGGTTGGGGTTTGCAAGCTGATAGCAACAAGCTACCAAGGATCATGGTAATGATTATCATTTGAATGGGTTGTGAAAAACTTTTTTTAGTTTGGCTCATTCAGGTCTCCTTCGATACAAGGTAAAATCAATGATTTATTATCGAATATTTCCAATACCCTGCTCCTATTGCTATTTTTCCTTCACGAATCCGGATCTACCAGCTTCATACACGCCTGGTAATTATCTCCAGGAGTTCCATCCATATTAAGCATACAGTTCAAGTATGCCTCCGATTTAAATTGAGCATTTTGCAAAGGCACATCCAAATCTTCACCATATTCCAACGCCCCAATGGTGGTTTGAAACCAAAAATAGGGTCCCGTGGTAAGATAATTAGTATCTCTGCCTTTCTCATCAATTGGTGTTACCTTCATTTGATCGATAATTTTTCGATACAGGGACGCCATTTCTGTCCCGACCAACATCTCATATTCCGGTGAATTTCGAACAGAATTTCGTAAGGGGATCCAACTGTATATGGCTGGTTTCCCGGAAAAATATTTAAACCATTCCCAGCATCCTTTTGGGTCTGATGAGTTTTTTGAAATAAAAAATGAAGGGAAACCATTGAGGGAGTATTTCGGGATATATCCCGGTAACGGAAGCATACCAGGTTTGTATTTGAGTTCTTCATTAAGATAATCATCCATTGAACTCATCCAAAATACCGCTTTGCCCGATAAGATGTTCTGACGCCATGTCCAATACTTGTCACCCATATCAACATCCAGTTCAGGAATTACACTTTCATACTGCATTTTCAATAAAAACTCCGTGGTTTGTTTTACTTCCGGCGTATTAAATAAAAACACCGGCACTTCCCCGCTTTCGTCTATCAGCGGTGAGTTCATGCTATCGTAGATTACAACCAGAGCCGGGGAGCCTAATCCAAAGCCATAAATTCCCTCCTGGGTAGCTGCCTGGGCATACTCCCAGAATTCGGCAAAGGTCCAATCAGCCGGTGGCGGTTCCAGGCCGGCTTGTTCCAACAACACCGGGTTATAGTACGTGGCATATGCCAGTATAAAAAGCGGGATTCCCAGAATTTCTCCATTACGCCGTGTTGTTTCCAGCACACCCGGCGGTAAATCAGCCGCCAACGCCATACTCTCCGCATCCCCCTCAAGCAGGGGCGTCAACGGATAATACACTTCGGGTTGGTTTTCACTCTGATTACCAATAAAACAATCTGCCTCTTCTGGTGCTACATTTGTATAAATATAATAGTCGGTTTGATTTTGGTTAAATTCATTTACCAGTACTTCTCTTACTTCACGATTAAGGTAGCCACCACTAGAAAATTTTACATAAACTGCTCCGGGAGGGATATCATCCGGAGTGCTGAGAACCTGGATCGCAAACTGCGGTTCAAATGGCTCCTCCGGCTCAGGCGGACTATACTGTAAAACCGTTGAGAGCATACTGTTCAGGTCGTTTTGATCCATCAGCACATTATCAAATTCCTGATTGAGGGTTGCAAATAACCAGTGAGTTCCGTACCAGGATTTGTCCAGGGCGGTTTGCAGAACCGCTTTTTCATCTTCACTAAAACTCTGCCAGTTGGCGTTATTATGCAATTGTGCATTGTAAGCCGGAAATTCATTCGGCAGCACATACGGCCCATCTTGTTCCGACAGAAACCTGATCCAACGCCAGGCTGCCTGAGGTTGCTGGCTGCCGGCACTGATCGCCACACATCGCGCTGAAGCCCGACCCCCTTCCGGTACTGGCAAGAAGCTAATCTGTTTCCCTAAGGCATTACGATAGGCATCCAATTGGAACAACCCATCCAACCACATGGCTGCTTTCCCTTCTCGGATGATGGTTTCCAGATCTCCGGGGTATTCATCTGCCTGAACTATACGCACATACCCTTGCTGGATAAGGTTTAAGTAGGAACTAAGGGTTTTTTCCAGTGCTTGCGCTTTTTCACTCTCATCGCTGATCATCAGATCACGATTAAGCATTGTTCCTAGTAAACGCACCATACTACTTAAATTCACAAAGCCGAATTGTTCAACCTCCTGGCCATTCTTCTTTGTCAGGTTGATTACATTCAGCCGGAATTCTTCCCAGCTCCAATCGGGCTGCGGGTAAGCGACTCCAGCTTCATCAAAAATATCGCGGTTGTAATAGATTACTTGCGGTGAGGCAGTATAAGGCAGGCCGATTTGTCTTTCCTCCACCTGACAGCCTTCCATAATCCCCGCTAAGTATTCTCCCTGATCAAAGTTTGTGTCTATTTCTGCCAATGGTTGGATATCCAGGTAATTATAGGCATCCGAGCCGACCGGTAAAACGGGTAAGGCGATGGTATCCGCCTGGCTGGCCAGACCACTCATGTTGCTGGGGTCTACCTTCAATGCGACGAATTGCACCTCCATATCCGGGTTCTGTGACTCAAATGCTGCGATCAGGGTTTCATACGCTGTCCGTTGCCCGTCTATGGCTGCGAAGCTAATGGTAGTCCGGGTAATATTTTCACTTTCATCCGGTTGGGGTTTGCAAGCTGACAGCAACATCGAAATGAATAAAATGGAAAGAAAAACTTTCTTGATTCTGATCTTGTCAAAAAATCTAAAATATTCCATGAGGATCTCCTTCTGATTGAAAGTTATAAAATGTGCTTGTATAACTGTTCTCTTTCATAAGGTTTTAATAACACTTTTCCAAAGAGTGGATTTTTTTAACTGAAAAAAAGCACCTGCTATCTTCTTTTGCAAAAAATCTAATTTTTACTCTCCCATATAACAAACCTCGCTGATCTTGCTGATTTGATCATTATTGGCATCAGGGGGTAAATTCATTTGCATGCAGTTAAGATAATCATCATATTGTTTCTGTGCATCGGCCAGTACCGTCTTTGCTGGTGAGCCTTTATAGATAGCTTTCATCGCTTCCACCCATATCTTCTGCTGGGTTTGTTGTTGAGGAGACATAGTCTCAAACGCCAACTCACGCTCTTGCATGGCTGTGAAGAGTTCTATTGCTTCGGAACCGACCAGAGTCTTCCATTCTTCTGAAGAAGTGATGGAATGGCGTACCGGCCAATAGATCGAAGTGGCTGGCTGAGAAGAAAGAAAGCTGATCCAATCCCAGCAGGCTTTCGGGTCGCTTGCCTGACTAGAAATATAATATGCCAGTCCACCCGGATTGACGCTTAACGGTGTAGATGTAAAAGGAATGGCAACTTCCCCGGTGAGAAAACCTGGGTCCTGCCCATTGAAAAACCAACCATTAAAGGCACTATCCCAAATCGCCACTTGACCGGCTGCCACCAGTGCGGCCACCCGGTTCGGGTCATCTGTCGAGTTGCGGACCACAATGTTGCCTTCAACCAGATCTTTCAACCAGGTCGCGGTGGAAATGGTTTTTCCTGAATTAAATTGAAAATCCGGTATTGCGGTTTCGATACCAATCCCTTTACTTGCCAGGAGTAAACGATCGGAGACCATCGCATATCCAAAAACCTCTTGCGTAACAGTTGACTTCACTGAAACGGCATTGATCAGGTTTAGGAATTCATCCACCGACCAATCATTTGTGGGAAATGCGACCCCTAATTTGTTCAAAAGATCAATATTGTAGGTAAGAGTAGACAATTCTTGTGAAGCCGGTAACGCCAATACAGAACCCTCCCGTTCATATAGATCTAATTGACCAGGGAAAAAGTCAGCGTTTAATTCTGGTTCAAGCTCCAAAAAAGTATTTAACGGCAGCAGTTCACCTTCTTTAAATAAAAAGGGATTGTTAACATACATGCTCAACCCGGAGAAACAATCATAGTTCCTTGTATAGTTTACCAGATCAATATTCATAAAATTATTGTCGTGAATCAATTCTATGGATACTTTGGGGTTAGTTTTTTGGTACTCTTCCAGGATTACCTGCATGGTCAGCGGGTCAATGGCATCTGAATAAAACTTGATGGATTGGTCGTCCGTGTCAGTCGCAGCTTTCTCAGGTGTGGAAATCACAATTGCTGAAAGCGGCGTTTGTGTTTTTAAAGGATTGACAGGCTTCATTCCTGCTGCCAGCGCTGTTTGAAGATCTGTTTCACCGGTCAATACACCATCAAACGTCTTTTGCAGCCAACCAAGCCTTTCTGCATCCTCAGGCCCATACCAGGCGTGTGCCAATCCAAAACGGATGGTACCTTCGACTGTCTCCGGCAAACCATCCCAAAAACCAGACGCATCCGCCACAGAGATACGCGCGGGAATGTACTGATAACGATCCACTTGGTCAGCTGAAACAAGCCAATGATCTGAGAGGAATTTGAGCCATAACCAGGATTCATGTGGGTGTTGACTACCCTTGCTGATCATGGCACAACGGGAACCAAAAGGTGTAGTGTTTTCTGTATCCTCATTAAGTGGATAAGGGACAAAACCCCAACTCTGGACTGTCTGGTTTTTCGTGGCTAATTCTTCTACCGCCTGGCTTAAAGAAACCGACCACAACGCAGGCCTCCCTTCAGTAAGCAAAGTCTGCCGTTCTCCCAGGGACTGGTTTTCATCATAAGCGTGGATATATCCAGCCTGAACAGCGTTTTCATAGTCCGATAACCGTTTCGATAACTCTTCTTCATCAGACAGAAATGGATTGACCTGTGCAGCCAGCACGGATGTGAAAAAGGTCTGTGAATCTAGATAGACCATTTCTTGCTGCGAACCCAATACTTGCAAATCACCCATAAACTCACTCCAACTCCAACCCGGAGCTGGTGTGGGAATATTTGCCTGGTCAAACGCAGTTTTATCCACCATCATACCGGTCATATTCAGAACCAATGGTAAACCGACCATTTTATGTGTTTCGTCCCTGCAAGCGGAAAGTGAACCCAGCCAAAAATCTTCCATTTTAAACTCCGGGTCATTTTCCATCAGTGGGGTTAGATCCAGGAAGAAAGCCTGATTCTGCAATAACTCCTGACTGGAAAGATGGAACGAAGTGTCTGCAGCAGAAGCCAGGTTGAATAAATCCTCCTCGTTCCACAATTCATAAAATTCGGATGGCGTTACAATCTGGACACTAATGCCAGGATTCTCTACCTCGAAAGCTTCGGCCAAGGGGGAATACGTTTCTTTAATAAATCCAGGCACAGCGAAGGTAATGATTACATCCTCATCATCACTAACCACTGAATTGACGGTTGGGGTCTGCAGGTTGGCAGGTACCGGTTGTGGGAATATCTTTCGTCCGAGTTGGATCGCCATTATCGTGATCGCGAGCAAGACCAATGTCCCCATAAACACGAAGACAATCTTTCTGAAGTTTAGCATGTGATTTTTTCTCCTTATTTGCCGGTTCAGGTGGTCAGACTTGATTTTGGTCAAGGTGCCATGCTCTTGTGTTATACGCTCATGTAAAGCGTTTTGTATTGAATTCTCGATGCTCTCTACCTCAGCCTGATACTGCCGACAGGCAGCACAGTCAGACAGGTGTATTTTCAATTTCTCCTTTTGTTTTTCTTTTAAAAGTTGGTCGGCTGCTGCCTGTATATAGCGCTGCGCTTGTCGGTGAGATATCTTATTCATTTTTTTCCACCTCCAAATGACTCAATGCACCTCGTAACCTTTTTCTGGCTGTATTCAATCTTGAATGGACCGTACCTTCATTGATATCCAGCATTTGGGCAATTTCTGCCACTGGTAAATCCTGGTAATAGCGCAGAATGATTGGTAATCGATGTTTTTCTCCAAGTGATTGAATCGCTTCCCATACCACATTCCTTTTATCCTGGCGCATGGCACTCTTTTCCGGGGAAACTGTCTGCTCAAACAATCGTTGAAATATCAATAAGCTTTCTTTTAATCGCATCTGGTGCTTCCGTTTACGTAAGCGATTACGGCATTCATTCACCACAATCGCTGTCAACCAGGTTTTCAGATTTGCCTCTTCCCGAAAATTGTTCGAAGATAGACAGGCTGAGATGAAAGTAACTTGCACAGCTTCATCAGCATCCGCCCGGTCATCCAAAATCAGCAGTGCTATGCGAAATAAACTGCTCTGGTAGGTTTGCACTAAATCCTCAATGGCTGCTGCATCCCCGGTTTTACATCGTTGAATTAATCTGCTTGAATCCATATGATGATCATTTATATATTAGACGCTTGAAAGGGGAAAAACCTTCATTTTTGGACAATATTAATATCTGGGGTTCCAAATCGACCACATTTATTCTTTGTCAATCATCATTATAACAACCCTCATTGATCTTAACAGTCAGATGGAATAGAACATAGAAAACAATCCCATTTGGTTGGGGACGCCTACAAGAGATTCCGAATTGCAAAAAAATTTCCTGGATAATTTTGATTAAATTAAGAACGATAAAATTTCTTTAAACTTATTTGTTTTCACAACAGCCAAAAGGTTGGCTTGCTCGAGTCGACGATGTACAACAGTCTATTTCCTGTGCACATGGTTCAACCACTTGATTGAATTGTTGGGACTTTGACAAACCACTCACATTTCGATTGGATATGCAAGTATGGTAACGATCTGCATACGATTGATACTCGTTAAGAACCAAATTTGGGTCTTCCCCCTGAAAAGTCCTGATTAATGCCGCACTCAGCCAATCACTGTAAGGCCGCACGATGATTGGTTGATATTCAACAAAAAAGGGATTTTGAGGAGGACGATAACTTTGTATCGCCGATTGAATAATTTCAAACCGATCGAGTGAGTATTGATTTCTCCAAACATCCAAACTCTCCTTTGAGGTGGTTGCGGGTAATCCAGGAAATAAACCATAACTATGGTTTGACAGGAATTTTATCCAATCCCAGCAAGCATCCGCATTAACCGTATTTTTGGAAATATAGTAACCGAAGGGGTATATAGTTTGATTTATTCTTTTTCCCTCATTATCTTGAGGAAACAAAAGGTAACTTACTGAAAACGGGTAATCAGTTTCACTTTCAAATCCAAAAGATGATACCCACATTAATACCTGCCCATTTTGGATAGCTTCTTGATAATTTATATAATTAATAGGTTTTTCTGGTGATAGAGAAAAATATTGAGGCAGAAAGCTCTTCGACAAATAGAGATGATTGATCCAATCCATTGCTGAAATAATTTCAGGAGAATTCAGATAAGCCCTTGGCAATGCAGAGCTTTTTTCATACCATTCGAGATCTAAATAATTAAGTAATGTGCTGGAACCTGCACTAAATCCATAGGAAGAATTCATTTCAAAGTCATCATTCCCTTCAGAAGCTATCAATAACAAATCTTTAAATGACCAATCTGAAGTAGGAATTGATATTCCTTTTTCTCTCATTAAATCTAAATTGATACTGATAAATTCTGCAGAATTACTGGCAGGTAGTGCATATATATTGCCTCCATCAGAGAATGGAGAAAATAAATAATCTGGATATGAAGACAGAAAATTATCACCCTCGTTTGCAATAAGTGGGTCTAATTCTAATAAATTTTCAACAGGTAAATCATCAATCAAAGGACTGGAATAACGAAAACAATCATATTCATTACTGGCTCCCAAAATATTATTATCGTCTTTGGGGGAAATTTCCGTACTCCATAAAACAATGATTCCAGGATTCTCATTTTGAAATTCAGAAATTAATGAGTTTAAATGATCTTGGTAATTTAGTTGGGAAAAGTATTTAAATCCAAAATTTATCGTGATGGAATTAGGGTTCTGCGTTGGGATAGGTGTGCTAACTGCGGATAACTCTTCCTCCTCATCATCCACTTGATTCTCTTTCGAACTATAGGTAGCTATGGCATTTCTGATGGCTAAATTTAAATCCATATTATTAACCAAAGCATTGATATATCCTTGCCTTAGAAAGAATGATACAGATGAATATTTACTAATGACCCCACCATGGTTGAATGCATATTGTATATTTTCTGACAGTGTTGAAATATCTTCTTTTGCAAAAAAGGCACCTTCTTTGGGTGGCAACTCGTTTAAGATTAATTTCAACACATTCCACGCTAATTGAGGGTTTGATGTGTTGGCACTAATGGCAATACAATCCGAATAAATTCCTGCCACGGGTTGGTTATCGTTTCCAACAGGAAAAGGAAGAAAAACTCTGTCTTTTATTGATGGAAATAATTCTTCATCACTAAATGCCACCCAGAGTGATGAATTTCCTGATCTATCAAATGGATCACCTGAACCTTCAGTGTTGAGGACAATATTTCCGCTTTTTACCAAATCCTCGTACCAATTTAATTCTTCCAATAATTGATTGACGTTTACTTTGCCACCATTTTTATCTAAATGAGCATAAATATAGGGAGATAATAGTGCTCCATCATCAACCATAGGATATTTATCGTCTAATTGAGAAACGATTAGTTGAAAAGAATCGATTGTCCAATCATATTCCGGATAATCGATGTGCTGTTTGATAAACAATTGTGGATTGTAATAAATACCTGTTAAATAAACCCAGATTGGAATTCCATACTGATTACCATTTCCATCTGCACAAGCATTAAGCGAGTTTGGCAAAAAATCATTTTTGGAAAACGTTTGATCAGATTGGATAAGCGGCTCTAAATTTAAATAACCTTGAAAATTTGCGGGGTTTATACCTTTTAGTAAAATGATGTCGGCTTGAGTGGTAAAGGTTTTAATAGAATTATCATCTTTGATTTCTAATTCCTGTATAGAAATTTTTGAATCAGTTTTATCTTTATTTATTGAATCTATCACTGTTTGGTAATCATATTGGTCATAATTTAAATGACCAAAAATTAAATCTTTTTTCAGGTTATCAGTCATTGGTCTTACTGGCATTTGGCATGTACTTAAAAGAATTGAAAATAATATAAACAAGACAATGAATTTAATAAAGCCTATTGATTTCAACATTATTTTTCCTTTAAGTTTAAAATTTAAATATTACCAATCCAATAAAATTTCTGAAATGAACCGGACCAGACCTTAAAGAATCAAATGATCCGAACAACCAATCCCCTACTAAAAAAAAATGATTTTTAGGAACTGAAATTAACCTTTTTTTCTGTAGATATTCCTTATTACTTTTTTCCTTCTCAGACGTTTCAATTTTATCAAAATATAAAACAATTTGATTTAGATCGATTTTTCTATAGAAATATTCGTATATTTCCGGTCTAAGTTTATTCTTAATATATCTAAATTCTGTTTGGTAGATTAGTAATTTATCCGAGGGAATCCCAACAACACGTTTAATTATATATTTTTGATTTTGAGAACTCTCCCATGCTTTAACCACAATAATTTGTCCGTTTTGAATTAAATTGCAAGGAAAATACCTGAGTATGATAGCAAAATCTCCATTATATAAAGTAGGCTGCATACTACAGCCTTTAACTTGAATAATTGCAAAACTTCTAAAAACTATTAGTAATGAAATTACAATTCTTAAATAACCTACTAAATCTTATATATTTACCCACGAAGTTCAATAAAATAAATTACCATAAAATTTGTTTGATTAAACAGTTTTTTCCATACCGTGAGAATATAAAAAGAAACGGTTTTTCGATCACAACTCTTGTTTGTTCAACAAGTTCCCTCAGTGATATGATTAACCCTCTTTAAATAAAACAATAACAAATTGAATTATTACTGTCAATGTCAATTAAGCCATTATTTAATTGCCAATAAAGGGATCAATGATTACCTACTTGGCAATTAAATCTACCATACTTACTATGCTGGAGTGGTGAAAATTAATATGGAGATTTTTATAATCTGGGTGGTCATTCTTCGAAAATAGTGAGTAAAGAAATTTTTTTATTATGCTGTTTTTTCAGTTAAGCATTTATAGTAATTAGTCAAACATTTCGGTTTGATTTCGAATGAATTATGATTGAATTCAATGATGAGTATGCAGTGTTTTATTTTAGAAATTTTAATATTAAATCTTTTTTTGAATCTAATACTCCAATATCTTCTATCGTTCCTTCTTCATTTACCAAGGCAAAAGCAGGCGTATATTGAACTCGGAAATTTTTATAAATGGAATTATTATTCCTAGGTGCTATCAAGATAGGGTGATTGATGTTTTCTTCTTGTCTTAATTTAATAGCTTCTTCTTCTGAACCGTCATTTATGAAAATTATCTCACTTTTATTATTGGGAGTTTTATCTAATGATTTTGTTAAACTTTGAATTAATTTTTTGCATGATTGGCATGTTGGGGAAACGAATACAAGTAAATATGGTTTCCCAAGTAACTTAGCAGAATCTAATTTTACACCTGTATCTAGTTCACCTTCAAAATGTGGTGCTTTTTGTCCAATTAAAGTGTTGGGTTCATTCAACGATGGCGGTTTGTTTATTTTATGAATTAATCCTAAAGATATCATAAAATTAATCACCACAATGAATGCTAAAACAAGCAAACTAAATCCATAAACCGTTTCTAAGCTCATAATTTCCTCCTAAAAGTTGATTGATTTTTGTAGATTTTTAGAATTTCCTCCATTTGTTTACTGGTAAATTTGGTGTGCTTTTATTAATTGGAGCAAAACAATTTCAAGAAGTGTGATTATTTTCGATAAAGAACTAGAATATTTATTACATTTACTTTCGAATTAAAACGGTATCAAGTTGATTTCGATGGGGAAAAAGTGACCTAATTTGTAGACTTATAGTATTTTCAAGACCAATCCTTTGATTGATTTTGTAGGACACGGCCCATGTGATCGAGAATCCCCAACCTCAGGCATCCAGTCCCCTGTCACAAAAAACCGTCTTTCTGGAAGCTTTGTGATTCCATAATTGTGATTAATGATTAATTCTAAGAAAGGTGATAAGTTGTTGTTTGAAAAGGCAACTTTGATTTCCAGATCTGGAGGAATGGTTAAACAATAATAACTAAAGATATCATTGGGAAGGATATCCTGAAGTTCTTTAAGTTTAATGCCGACAATATAGACTTCATCATTGGGTTTGGCGATTATTCTTTTGATGATATATTGATCAATACAGGTAAACCACGGAGCCAAAATAACGATAGATCCAGATTTTATTAGATCTGGAAAGAAAATTCGGGATACCAGGACTCTGTCTCCATTTTTTAAGCTTGGCCACATGCTGTTACCTTTGACCTCTGCAATAAATAGGATTTTTCGTATTAAAAAAATTAAAAATAATATCGTTGCTATATATAAAAATGGAAATAACAAATTGCTATCTGTCATAATTAACAACTACTTTCTTTTTTTCCAATACAATTATTGAGAGGCTTTTTCAAAACATGGATTAATCACTTTCTCTCGGTATTCATCACTCTTGGAAAAGATATACTCACTTTGCAGTAAACACTCATAATAGGTATCCGCTTTTTGTTGTGCCTCAGCCAAAGCTATTTCCGCCTTTTCTCCATTAATTACTTTCAAAAATGCATCATATTGCCAATCGATATAGGCATATACCCTGATATCGGTTAGTGGTGTTTGAATTATTGTGCCTGTTTCAAGAATATCTTTCAGAAGTGTTTTTAGGTGTTGGTCTATTCGAGCACTTCCTTCGTATAAATCCACACTTGAAAGCCTGGGAGAGATGGCGTTTGTTGATTCAAGTGGGTGATCTGAAAGATACCTGATCCATTCCCAGCATTCATTCGGGTGTTGGCTGTTTGCAGAAATAAAGAATCCTTTTACTGAAGATTGGTAAAATTCACCCAGTCTTGTCCCGTTAATACTTCTGGGTATCCGTACATACTCAACCGGGAAATCATATTCCTCTCCAAGTCCTACCTCCTCCCAAATTCCAACCAATCCACTTCTTACAGCATTAATATATGGTTCATAATTATCGGGTTTTTTAGGAGCTAATTCTCCATAAGCAGGGAGAAAAATGTGTGATCCATACAAATCTTGAAAGCGTTTTACAGCATTAATCAACTTCAATGAGAGAAAATTGGCTTTTGGTATCTCACCAGAGGTGTCAATCGTCTGAATATCCCACGCTTCTAATAACAAGTCATATCCCAATTTTGATCCGAACACTTGTTCATTCGACTGGGCAATTAAGTTGGATTTATTAAGAAGGCCTTCTATATCCCATGTCTCAAGTGGTATTGGTATCTTAGAGTTCTCAAATAATTCTCTGTTCACTACAAGATATCTCAGAGGGCTAATAGAAGATGGAAGTGCCAGAAGCTTACCATCATGTTTGAATAATTCTAGGATCTTTTCAGGGAAATCATCCCTTAAATTTGGATCCGTCACTATAAACGGTGTCAGATCAATGACCTCATCGGAGTTAATGGTTACTGCCAAGCTTGGACGGTAATTTGAACAATCCATTTTTTTTAAATTATTTGAAAAACTCTGGTAAGTACCCGCTTCATAATTGGTCAAAAAATTAATCAGAATATGTGGATTCTGTTTTGAAAATTCCTTTGCCAGAGTTACCAATTCCTCCCGTTCATTAAATCCAATTTGGTAATCTAAATAATTTATGACAACCTGATTAATGTTTTCTTGAACAGCAGGTGTGTTTACCACCGGAATAACAGTTTGAGTGGATAATACAGAGCCTTCATACTTTGAAGATTCAAGTGTGGCTTCAAGCTTGTGTTCAACCCCCCCTTCATTTAGTGGATACTCTGCAATTACTTTCTTAATATTTTGGATATAAGGTTGTTTCACAGCAATGAGGGTGTTATTCTCTAGTGCGTATTCAATCTTCTCAATAAGTTCATCAGGTTGCCCCTGATGGTCCAACGAATGAAAAACGGAGCGGCGTGTAGCAATATCACTGAAAGCATTTGGGGAGATGGATGGGGAAATCGTTGATAAATAATTCAAGAAGTCCCAAGCCTCTTTTTTATACTGTGATCCTGTGCTTATTCCTGCACAGTTTACGAGAACAGGGTTTGTGCCACCCTCCGATGTCGGAAATGGAATATATTGAAAAGATTCAAACTCCTCATATCCTGGATTTAGGGGGTTTAAGGGGCCAACCCAATAAGCTGCTTTTGCTAATTGGTTTTTGAGAATTTGATCCTGCTCTTCAGAATATAAACCATTGTGTGATGAAAAATAGGGAAATATTGTTCCGTTATCCACCAAGGAGAAATACCAAATGGCCAATTCATTTATATATTGAAGGTCAAATTCACCTATTCGAGGGTCTATTGCGGTGCTTATGTAACCGTCTAAAAATGAGAAAAACGGGTTGTCCACAAAAATGACTCCTTCATAGACCTCACTTAATGAATGAAGGGAATCCTGAAATTCTTCCAACGTCCAACCTACGTCGGGAATGGGAATGTTAGCCTTTTGGAAATGCTCTGGTTTATAATAAAGTCCGATCAAGTTCACACTAAAGGGAACGCCTATGTAGTTCCCTATCTTATCTGTGCAAGCTTGCTCAATATTAGGCCAGTAATCGTCCGGGTCATATGTTGCGCTTGCATTAATTAGTGCATCCAGTGGAAGGAACTGGTCTGAGTAAACCTGTAAATAATCTCCCAAATAGATCACATCTCCCAGAGTACCTATAACTTCGGAAGTTAATTGTTGACTGAAATCAACAGGAACAAAGACCACTTCGATATCACTTTGGTTTTGATTGTATTGATAAATGACTTCTTCCCAATAAGCTCTATTTCCATCATCAAAAGTTGCAAAAGTTATTCGCGTCTTACCAACGTGCATCTGCTGGGTGCAGCTATTGAAAACAAATAGAAGAGGTAATAATCCTATGAGGAATGTTTTTAGGATTGGCCTGATTGAGTGGACTTTGGTCATTTATGACTCCTTTTATGTATAATTAATTACCTATCATTTCTCCAACTGCATTTGAATTTTGTTTAATTATGCATAATTCTCTTTGTTCTTAAGTGTCTGTCAAGCAAGATAACTTTTACTTTGCTGAAACCTCTAAGAACCTGGGCTTGATTATCAAATATTATAGTGGTAACTGTACCCAATAAATAACCTCCAAAAACTTATTATTCCACTGGAAATAATTTCCAGGCAATAAAACCAGAAAATCCTTAAGTTATATACAATACACTATAATAAAGTAAGATTTTAGTATCACTCTGAATCAATTTATTAAATACTTCAGCATTAGACATGAAGCAGAAACACCTCCTAATGTGTTTATTTTGACACACTTCAAAAATGTGGTAGGTTAAAATGAAAAAAAAACCCTTTAACTGGTCAATCTTTTTTCTCATTTTTTGTTTTACTTATATCGTATCCTTCGTGTAAAGTTCAGATTGTCTGATATAGGATGCTTATAACCTAATAAACGTTTTCCATATATTCATTATTTCTGATTCATGTCTGTCAAGCTTCTTTTTAATTTACTGTTCTTAAGTTTGGTTCAAGCAGTGGATCTTGAAAATATCAAGATCCACAATAATTTTTGTCTAGGCAAAGCATGGACAGGTTGGGCATACAATTTCCCAACAACCCCCCGGACAAGAATCCGTACACTGTTGTTGGTTTTGACATGAAGGTGAACCTTCGTCATAATATAATATTTCCCAATAGTAGCAATGTTTCACCCCATTTATGATCCTATCCCCACAAGGCACTCCACAGTCGCTTCCACATAACCAACCAGTATCAAAACATAAAGCTTTAGCAGCAATATTATTTAATAAACCTGGTTGCAGCTTGGAAAATAGATCATTTAGCATTGGTGCCCTGGATATTAAAGACGCAATATTATCAATCAACTTATTTAAGATATGCATGTAAACCTCCTACAGATGTAACTTTTTTTAATAGGATTGAGATCAATATATTTTTCAGAATTCCTCCTTCCTGATAACCACTTAAACAACCAAATGATTTTGTTTTGATACTATTTTTTCCATGCTATCAATACTATTAATTGTCCAAGAATTTTCTCTCTCTTCCGGCCAGAAATAACCAACATCCTCTACTCGTTGTTTTTTATTTATTAAGCAAAAAAAAGGTGTTGCTCCTACTTTATAGTCATTGAAAATCTTGTTGTTACTTTTTGTTGCTACAGCTAAATTCAAAGATAATTCGAATATTTTGACGAACTCTTTTGCATTTGCTAAATCCGTCATACAAACAATCAAAATGCAAATAGATCGTTCTCTTAGAAAAGCAGTCAATTTTTCAAGTTTTGGAACGATTGAATCGCAGGTTCTGCAATGAGGCCTAATAAACACAATTAAAAGTCCTTTTTGTGAATAATCATCAAGCTGAAAAATTTCTCTTTGAATTCCTTGAAGATAAAATTTAGGTGCTCTGCTTCCTATTTCCAGCCAATCGAATCCCAAACTTCTCTGCTTGGATAAATTTTTTTTCGCAATTTCAATTATTAGCAGGAAATTGGACAATGAGATAACATATAAAATAACAATGATACTTAATAAGGTATTATTAGAGAAAAACATTTTTTTATCATATCTCTTACTTTGGTGTATGTTAAAATTCATTTTGACAGACTGTTGTTTAAAATTTGTGTTATATTTCTATATTAGAAAAATTATTTTTTAAATCAATGTATATTAAGCCAATATTTTGTTGCCAAAAACGGTATGAATGATTGCCAAAATGGCAACTACCCTTTATTAAATTGGATCAAACTTAGCTGAAGGGCTTTTGCAACTGCTTCTGTGCGGTTTTTTGCTTCAAGTTTATCCATGATTTTCTCTGTGTGGTAACGAATGGTCCGTTCTGACAGATTTAGTTTCCGAGCCATATATTTATTCTCAAACCCTTGACTTAGCATAGATAAAATTTCTACTTCCCTGTCATTCAAATCAGGTAGAGATTGGGAGTCTTTTTGATTGATGGAGTCAGTAACTATTTTCATGATCTGGGGGCTGAACCAGCTCTTGCCTTTATTAACTGTTTCAACAGCTTCAAGTAATTTCTCCGGTTTTTCGTCTTTCGTGACAAAACCCTTGATACCCATTCTGATTAAATCCATTACTAGATCTGGTTCATAAATGGCGCTTAATATAATTATATTGAACGGAGATTTGGGATTCTGAAGAGAAAATAGCTTATTAATATCAAAGAATTGATCCTGATTAAGACCTATGATTAAAATATCAGGAAGAATGTTTGTTATCAATTCTCCTAATTTATCGAAATTGGTCGTTTGGCAAATAATTTGAAATTGTGTATGTCCGTTAACGGTTTCACAAATTCCATTAATAATGAGTGGATGCGCATCAGCTATAATTATTTTTATCGTCATTTGTTCTATCCAATCTATAAATCCCCTCAGGGATAGTCCAGGTAATAATGTTGTTTAAGAATAAAGTTGACAAAAATACTTTTCGAATTAATTGCTGCTCTTAGAATCCCTATTTTAATTCCTTATCAAGGATTGCTTTCCCACCATTAAAATAACTCCATTTAAATGATAATATACCAGACTCTACTGAAATAAGTCCATTTTACAAATAGAAACAAAATCTAAATGGAGCTAAAGTTCGCGAAATAAATTCGATTAATCGTTTTTGCAAAATTAAAAAAGAAGAACCAAAGGTCCCTTGGGTACATTCTAGGCCAATAATAGCCTCCTTTTGCTGTCTTTCCTCATTCAATTTAGTGACCCGAAAACGTTGAATACGACGAATATTACTCATCATGGCCGATCCAATGATCATGCAACCCATCCGGAATAAGCCTCGAACAGGTAATTTACTAGCTGGAAAAGGATGTTTTACCTGACGAACCGAGGCTTCCACTGCTGCCCGCAAGTTGCGTGCTTCTATTTTGTGTATCATGCTTCGGTGACGGCGTTGTGAAACATGCATCTGTTTTTCACTAAAGCGTAAATGCCACCTGGGGTCTCGTTTCCCTGGCTTGGCCGGACACTTCTTCACCAGGGGACACTGCTCACAAATTTCTGTTGCAAAATGTGCCACAAACCCATTTTTCTTATTGTTACGATTGACAGCAACAACTTGACCTTGGGGACAGGTGATTTTGGTTGGTTTTCCATGATCCGATTGATTGATCTCGAAATCCACCAGATTTAGTTTGCTTTTATCGGGGATGCGTCCACGGATGCCGGTTTGTATCTGTTCAATATCATTTTCAGCAGTCACATGATCAGCATCCGGTCCACCGAAACCTCCATCCGTATAGAGCGTGGCTATCTTTGTTCGTTCCTTCAAGTTTGGTATAGCTTCTACCATTAATTGAGCGTCTTCTACATTATTTGGCGCTACCTGAACTTTGGTAATCAGTTGAAAATCGTTCTCTGGATCACAGGTCTCGGTGATATTAGCCACATAGCCTTTGTAATGCTTCGTTCCTTTTACCCGGTAGGAGGCTTCCAGATCATCTAGTGATTGAAGACTACTAGAACTCAATTCAGTATTTTCTTTTACGCGCAAGAGGCTTTCTTCAATGGTAAAGTTTTCTGCAAATAAACGCTCCATAACTTGATAGGCTGCTGCTTCTCTATATTTCTCTCGCAGCTCACTCAACAGTCCATGAATTGTTTTACCAATTGCCTGCATATGTTCTCGAACAGCTTCTTTGCCTTTGACCCGATAACTATAGTGCCCCGCACTGTCACGAGTGTATGGTTCAAATTTATCTGCCAGGCGTTCTTTATCCCCGTCTTTCAAGATACGCTCAAGTCGATGAAGGCTCTCAACTAACAACTGCAATCTACTAGAGGAAACAATGTTACTGGCTATTTGGGTCGAATCCATCCTTTGCATTTCAGTTTTTACTTTTAGGGATTTGATTTGCTCGTCAACGATGCCTTCAAATGCTTTTTCTAACAAATTTATCCCTTTTTCTACATTGTACTGGCTTAATCGTTGTCGAAAATTGTAAAGTGTACGAATGTCAAATTCCTGATCTCCTAAACGATCCACCCCAAGTGCAAACCGCACTTGCAAATTGTAATTGTATTCATCAATTAGCTGCTCATCACTCCAACCTTTGCCTGCTTTTAATGCTTCTAATCCAATCAGGATATTGATTGGAAAATTGGGTCTTGAACCAACCGAAGAATACAACACTGAAAAAATTTCTTCGTTTATGCGACAAAAAAACTCTCTATAAAACATGTCTGCCCAGGATTCTTGTAGTCGTTTTTGTTGTTTTATGGGGAGTTCGCTGACTGCGCTGATGAGCGCTGGCTGTAAATGGCTGTTGTTTGGTGTATACATACTCTAATTGTATTAATTTTTTCCCGATTTGTGAATCTTTTTGTTATACTTTTTTCAGTGGAGTCATACCAATTAATATCAAAATTCAATATACCAGCTCAACTTTGCAGTTTTGTAAGGTTTGTGAAACAATTGAAGAATTATAGAAAAATTTGCCGATTAGATCAAATTTATAGTCACAAATAGCGAACTTTTTTTTCAAAAATCAATCACATTCTCGCATTTATGGTTTAATAGGATCATCCTCTAGTAATATCTTTATTTAGGAGTTCCCTATGACAAAACCCATTCACGCGATTCTGATCGGCGCCGGTAACCGTGGCGCCCAGAGTTATGCACCATACGCTTTGCATCATCCGGATGAATTGAAATTTGTCGCAGTAGCTGAACCGATTGAGGAACGCAGAAAAACGTTTGCCGAACACCACCAGATCCCCGAGGAGATGCAATTTGAGTCCTGGGAAGCGTTGCTGGACAAACCCGCTCTGGGGAAGGTGGCGTTAATCTGTACGCAGGATTGGCAGCATACCGCTCCGGCGGTGGCAGCCATGCGCGCCGGATATCACGTCCTGCTGGAAAAACCGATGGCGAATAAGCTGGAGGAGTGCAAATTGTTGTTGCAGGTCAGCCAGGAGACAGAACGCCAGATGCGCATTTGTCATGTCTTGCGCTATACACCCCATTTTCAAAAAATGCGCGAGCTGGTGCAGTCAGGGGTGTTGGGGCAGATTGTGCAGGTGGATCATCGCGAGAATGTGTCCTTCTGGCATATGGCGCACTCCTTCGTGCGTGGGAATTGGCGTAATCTGGAACAATCCAGCCCGATGATTTTGGCAAAATGCTGTCATGATCTGGATATTTTGCCCTGGATCCTCGGAAACAAACCGGTAAAATTAGCTTCTGTGGGTTCGCTGATGCATTATAAGCCTGAAAATGCCCCAGAAGGAGCACCGCTGCGATGCCTGGATGGTTGCCCTGTGGTGGAAACCTGCCCCTATTATGCTCCCTATTTATATATGGAGATGACACCCTTCTGGAATAGTTTTGCAGACACCAGTACAGGATTCCCGCATTGGGCTGCACATCAATATGCCCAGAATCCGGAGATGATCCGCGCATTGAGCTGGGTGGTACCGCCTTTGAAACAATTAACAACCTATAATGGCTGGCCGTTAACCGTTTTGGCGGATAATCCTACACCGGAGCGCATTGAAACAGCTTTAAGGGAAGGCCCTTATGGGCGCTGTGTCTATCATTGTGATAATGATGTGGTCGATCACCAGGTGGTCATGATGCAGTTTGAGGATGGATCCTCGGTGAATTTAACCATGCATGGGCATTCGCATTATGAGCATCGATCAACCCGAATCGAAGGCTCGCATGGTCGTCTGATGGCTGAATTTGGTAATGGCGGATCCTGGATTAAACTGGATGAACATCGCACGGATTGGCACAAGGAGTTTGACACCAGTGCTGATCTGGGAGCAGGGCATGGTGGCGGTGATTTTCAATTGGTGGAGTCTTTCCTGAAAAGTATTACTGATGGCGCGTTTGAGGTATCCTTACAGGGTGCCCGTGAAGCATTGGAAAGCCACTTGCTGGCATTCGCGGCGGAAGAATCCCGCCTGCAAGGGAAGTTATTGGAACAGGATTGGTGGACGTAATATGACGAAAAATAACGCATTGGATTTTGATAAAAAGATCAAAGGAATGGATAAAAGATCTCATCAATTTTTAATCATTTACGATCATTTTATCTCTAATAACGAAGCAGCCATCGGTGTACTTTCTGGATAAATATATCTGGGCTAGCATGATTGCAGGTTAAACCAGCAGAGGAACAACATTAATGCATCAACGAAGGTCAAAAACATGAAGATACCTGTTTATAAAATATTCTGGTCATTGATATTATTAATTTGGAGTATCCTGGCTGCGCATTCCTTTTTTGTTTTGTCACATCATTTTATCAATACAGAATTTCCTGATTTTCTTGTTCAGAGAATGAATATTGATGCGGAAGCGAATATTCCAACATGGTTTTCAACAATATTGCTTTTTTCTGTATCGATTACAGCAATTTTTATATATCGACTGGTTTCCGGACAACCAGAGGTAAGACCTCGATGGCATAAGATTTGGCTTGGTCTTGGAATTCTTTATTTCCTCCTCTCCCTGGATGAAGCTGCCCAAATGCACGAACTCATTGATCAGCTAACTGACGTGAAATGGGTTTTTATTTATGCACCGGTGTCTGCTTTAACCTTTCTGGTGGTTTTGTATTATTTTATTGTGATCAGGAAACGGGATGGCGAAATACGGAATTGGATTATTGGTGGATTGGTTGTGTTTGCTGTGGGTGGATTGGTGTTTGAATGGGTCACTTATACGTTTCATCTGCCCTATGCGTTGCGGCAGATTGCTTATGTGGCGGAGGAAGGGCTGGAGCTGTTCGGGACTGCGATGGTGCTAACAGGCTGCCTGAGGGAATTTAATAAACAATTCGAGATTGCTTATCATAAAAAAGGGTAATGCTGGTGATCACAGGCGCGTTGTACGTCTGGCAGTGGTAAAATTAAGCGATCGTTCGCAATCCTCACATATGGGGTGAATTGCAAAACGGGTGCATTTATTGTATAATTATATAAAACAAATGTTCTAAACTTATCTCACCCTCTTCAGGGTGGAATGGAGTGAAATCGATTGAGTAAGCAATACAGTGCCGATCAGATTGTTGAATTAGAGTTTCTGGATGCCGTCCGCCGTCGTCCGGGTATGTATATTGGTAATAATAACCTGCATGGACTTCACCATATTTTGTTGGAAGTGTTGGATAACTCGGTGGATGAATGTATGGCTGGGTATGCAACCAAAATTGTGGTGGTGATCGAAAAAGATGGCACGATCGAAATTACTGATGATGGTCGTGGTATCCCGGTCGATTATAAATCGGATGTTGGGATGAGCACACTCACGCAGGTTTTGGTCAAGCCACATGCTGGCGGAAAATTTGGCGGAGATGATTCGGCTTATAGCAGTTCCGGCGGTTTGCATGGAATTGGTTTGAAATGTACCAATGCCTTTTCCAGCTTTCTGGAAGTTGAAGTTCACCGGCATGGATTAATTTTCTACCAACGTTTTGAAAATGGGGGATTGCCGGTTACACCGGTTGAAATTTACACCAGGGCGATTGTACCAGGCAAAAAAGCAGGGGAAATTAACAAAGACACAAAAATTGTGTTGACCGGGAAAAAAGAGCTGGCGAAGGCTTTGGAAGTGAATCACATGCAATTAGCAGTGGATGCTGATACGGAACAAGTCAGCGGCACTATTTTCCGCTTTCGACCCAACCGAGTCTGGTTTGCGCGTGAGATGGAATGGCCAAATCACACTAAGTCCGTCCCCTGGGATGCTGAACGCCTGAGTACCCGCTTTCGCCAGATTGCCCATCTCTATCCGGGTGTGCGCATCGAATTTCTGGATAAACGAACCAATGAAGGTGAACCCGAGATCTTCTTCTCCAAGCGTGGTCTGGCTGAATATATTGAGTACCTGAATGAAGGCGAAGAGCCCTTGCACAAACCCATCATGTTCAAAGATACAACCGAAGTAGAAGTGGAAGGCTGTAAGGGAACAATAGAGGTGGAGGTCGCCTTACAATACGCCGGTGAGGACACGCAGATCTATTCCTTCGTGAATGCCATTCCCACCCCAACAGGCGGGACACATGTTTCGGCATTCAAAGCTGGATTAACCAAAGCGGTCAAGCAATTTGCGACCAATAAGAAACTTTTAAAAGGGAATATGGATGTGCGTGGCGACGATGCCTTATTGGGATTAACTGCCATCATCAAACTTACCATGAGCAGCACACCCCAGTTCCTTTCTCAAACCAAAGAAAGCCTTACCAGTCCCGAAGTACATGGTCCGGTACTTTCCACTACCTATGGTTTTTTAAATGATTTTCTGGAAAAGAATATTCCGGTGGGTAAGGTGATTGTTAATCAGGCGGTGGCCTCTGCGCGCGGTCGCGAAGCGGCTGCCCAGGCACGTAAACTGGTGATCAAAAAATCAGCCATGGAGGCAGGTGAGTTTGTTCTGGGTAAACTGGCAGATATTCAACGGCGCGGCGGCAATCCCATGGTGCCATTGGAACACACCGCGCTTTATCTGGTGGAGGGTGATTCTGCTGGAGGATCCTGTAAGCAGGGACGCGATTCCCGTTACCATGCAATCTTATCGCTACGCGGAAAAATCCCAAATGTTGAAAAAATGAAATTAAATGATATCCTGAAAAATCGGGAGATTGCTGCCATTATTGCTGCGGTAGGGACCGGCGTTGGCGCGGATTGTGATGTTAGCAGCATGCGTTATGGTCGTGTTTCGGTTCTGGTGGATGCAGATGTAGATGGTTCTCACATTGCTACCTTATTGGCTACGCTATTCTGGCGGACGATGCGTTCTGTGATTGAAGAGGGGCGTTTCTTTGTCGCCCGGCCTCCTCTATATCTCATCAAGAATAAGAGCGGAAAAGAATCGCGCTACGCTTATTCAGAACAGGATCGCGAAGAGATTGAAAAAGAATTAGGTGGGGCACGAACAGTTTCTGTTCAGCGTTACAAAGGTCTGGGTGAAATGAATCCAGATCAATTACGAGAAACTGTATTTGTGTTACCCGATGAATTATCTGAGAAAAAGAAAAAACCCAAGGGTAAATCAAAAGAGGCAGCCGGCCCTGGAGAGCGGGAACTTACGGCAGCTGACTTTTCATCACGTGATTTAAGGATGGTCATTGAGGATTTTCACAGAACCCGATCCTTGATCACCAGGTTAATGGGGAGTGACGTGGCACCGCGCAAAGAATGGTTAATGAATGTGGATTGGAGTGCAGAAGATTAATGCACATACGAGGCGAAATATGACAGAGATTAATGATTTTCAAAACGAAGAAACGACTGTCCAGGAACAAAGTCTGGACCATTTTATCGAAGAAGCGTACCGACGTTATGCTGTGTTAACCATTCTGGATCGTGCCTTGCCGGATGTGCGCGATGGGTTAAAACCAGTACAAAGACGCATTTTGTATGCCATGGGCGATATGAGTTTATGGCATTCGAACCCGCACAAGAAATCTGTTCGTGTGGTGGGTGAGGTATTAGGCAAGTATCATCCCCACGGCGATCAATCAGTGTATGACGCTATGGTTCGCATGGCACAGGATTTTTCAATGCGAGTACCTTTAATCGATGGGCAGGGGAACTATGGCTCGATTGATGGGGATAGTGCAGCTGCGATGCGATACACAGAAGCTCGTCTGGCGAGTGTTGGTGGAGTGATGCTGGAAGATATCCACAAGGATACTGTTGATTGGCAACCAAATTTTGATGGTTCTTTGGAGGAACCAATTGTTTTACCAACCCGAATACCAAACCTGATCGTCAATGGTGCCACCGGTATTGCTGTTGGCATGTCCACCAGTATTTTGCCACATAATCTGGGTGAAGTATGTGACGCGGTTAAATTTGTTGCCCAAAACTGGAAGAGACACAAATCCATCAGTGTAAAAGAATTGATGAAGTACATCCCCGGTCCTGATCTTCCCACCGGCGGCCTTTTATACCGGTATCGCGTTAACGGCGGAGAAAACCCGGTGGATATGATCGCACAGGCATATGAGACTGGGCATGCCACCCTGGTCTGCCAGGCCAAAGCGGATATTCAGGATATTGGTGGCGGAAAATCAGCGATTTTTGTTACCGAATTGCCATATCAGGTGCAAAAGAACACGATTTTGGAGCGTATTGCTGCCAACCGTGAAAAATTTAACGGTATTACAGATGTGCGAGACGAGTCTGACTTCACCGGCATGCGGGTGGTGTTTGAAGTAGCGCGGGGTATGGAAACAGAAGACGCGCTGGATAAACTATTAACCAATACACAATTGCGTTCGAGCCTATCCCATAATGCCCTGGCGCTGGTTTTTGATGAGAACGGAAAAGCATCACCTAAAAATTTGACTTTACTTGATTTCTTAGTTGAATTTATAAAGCATCGTTTGAATGTTATCTCCCGCAGGTCGCGCTTTGATCTGGAGAAGGCAGAAGAACGTAATCACATCCTGGAGGGTTTGTTAAAAGCCATCAGTATGATTGATCGCGTGATCAGCATTATCCGTAAATCACAAACTGCAGAAACAGCTCGCAAAAACCTGATGTCCGAACTGGATTTAACGGGTGTACAGGCTCAGGCAATATTGGATATGCCCTTACGTCGGTTGGCTTCACTGGAACGGAAAAAACTGGACGATGAGCGCAAGGAATTACTGCAAAGCATAAAATACTTAAAATCTGTTCTTGCTTCTCAGGAAAAACGTCTCGAGATTGTCGTTGAAGAAACGGAAGTCATTAAGGACAAATATGCCGAACCTCGCAAGACCATTATTGTGGAAAGCGAAGAAGGGCACCAGGCAGCCGTGACCGTCTCGGATATGGTTATTCCGAGTGAAGCTCAATTGGTGATGATCGGTGAAAGCGGTTTCCAGCGGGTGGATGCCAGAGGATTCCGGGATGTGGTCACCAAAGATAAACCCACCAGCCGGGCTGTGAGCATCTCTTTGCTGCGCGAAACCGTTGAACCGGAAGAGACTTTACTGCTGGTTTCCAGTCTGGGGCGCTGCTGGCAAGGTAACACGGGTCGACTGCCATTGAGTGGCACATTCCAGGAAATTGGTTTGAAACGCGGGGAACGCGTGGTTGGTCTCGGGGTTGTCAAAGAAGGTGCCAGGCTGGTGATTGGTACGACAACCGGCATGATCAAACGCGTGGAATTGGCCGACGTGCTCAGTTCACGCGCAGAAGCTACCTGGGCTGCTATTATCGGTTTAAATGGTAGCGGTGAGGAAGTCTTGTTTGCCGGTATTGCCAGTGATGAGGCGCATGTCATGATCTGTACCTCTGGCAGCACCAAATTAGCACCACGGGTACTGCGCTTTGAATCTGGATCTATCAACCCACAGGCGACACCATCCGCCAAAGGCGTAACTGCGATTAAGATGATGGGCGACCCTCTGGTGTGTGGTATTCTGGTTGAACCTGCCCTGCATAAAAAAAGCTATGCATTTGTGGTCACCACGAATGGGCATGCCAAACGAATTGCGATAGAAGATTTCCCGGTTCAGGGTCGTGGTGGGCAGGGTGTGCAGTTATGGAAGATTAATGAAGAGACGGGTTTAGTAACCGGATTCGCCGTTGGATCTGAAAAAGATAATGTCGATATCTATTCGAGCAAATCGAAACGGCTGCGTATTGATGGGAAAGCATTACCGTTGGTCACCCGGGCTACCAAAGGGCTTAATTTGGGCAAGAAATATACAAAAGGTGAACTTTTCGGGGAGGGTGAATCCACGGCTGGATTGGTGGTGGGCTAGTATGCCAATCGAAGCCAGTTTGCATGAGACAGCGCAGGGTGAATTAAATATATTTCATGTGTTTGATACGCTTGAAGTGTATGATGGTTCTCTGGCATTGGCAATCGATCATGTCATCAATCACATTAAGGTGCTGGTCTCGACGGTGTACCTGCCCGAAGATAAGAATTTGCTGCAGGCGTATCAGAAACATCCATTATTGTGCAAAGGCAGTGCGGAAGTGCGCAGCCGTGAACGAATTCTATTAGCTGATTGCATCCGCCTGCTGGATGGTCTGGTGGAAATTGCCAAATTGGCCGCCTATCCTGAGACGGTTGGCCAGGCTCGCCAGGAATTGGAGGAACTGAAAGCGGCAGTTCCATTCCTGGATTATCGCTACGAAAATGATCCTTATCCATCAGATCGGGATAGGGAGTAGGTGAAGGATTCAGGATTCAGGATTCTGGATTCTGGAGAACTCTGAACCCTGAATCCTGACCTCTGAATCCTAAAAACAACCAATCATCATCTAAAAACAACCACTTATCAAAAATCTATTGATGGGTGGGCTTTATTTTTTGTATACTCTATTCATCGCGATGAAAGGAACAAGCATGCAGATAGAAATTCAAGTTGATGAAAAGTATGATGACCTCAAAGTATTGATCCTGACTAACAAGATCACGGATGAAGTAAATGAGATTTTCAACAAGTTGTCAGAAACTCACCCGATTGCCCTGGTGGGGTTTACTGAAGATAGCTTAGAAATTCTAAAACCGGAGGATGTCATCCGTATTTATGGCGAGAATCAAAAGGTGATTGCACAAACAGATAAAAACGAGTATTTCCTCAGACTCAGACTGTATGAAGTGGAAGACAGACTGAGCAAAAATGGATTTGTGCGCATCTCAAACTCTGAGGTTATCAATTTGAATAAAGTGGTCAAAATGGACATGAACCTGAGTGGAACCATTTGCGTGCGGTTGGTGGGCAATATATCAACGTTTGCTTCAAGACGATATGTATCCAAAATAAAACAAATATTAGGATTAGAGTGAAAAAATGAAAAAACAAATTTTGTTCAGAATTATCATTGGCTTCCCGGCCGGTGTATTGATTGCGCACGTGATCTTTATAATCATTTCACTATTCATGGGGGAGGGGCAATATTTTGCCACTGAACCAGCTTTGATCGGGAAAATGGGCAGTGAAATTAATGCGGTTATCTTACAATCGGTGTTGGCTGGCATTTATGGGTCTATCTGGGCTGGCAGTTCAGTAATCTGGGAAAATGAGGATTGGAGCCTCTTGAAAATGACCGTTGTACATTTTCTGATCACATCCCTCAGCACCTTCCCGATTGCTTATTTCACATATTGGATGGCCCACAATCTGGCAGGTATTGCAACTTACTTTGCCATCTTTATTGGCATCTATGCCGGCATCTGGGCTGGGCTGTATGGCGTCTGGCGAAAAAGGATTACTCAGCTCAATGCAAAAATTCAGGAGACGAGCAAGTAAAAAAACACTGCTCCTAATTATTGAAAAGATACGAAAAGCGCAGCTCTCAAAGCTTGACGATGGCGTTTGAAACCAGTACACTGGGTGGATCAGAGAGAACAATGAGGAGATAAAATGTGTCTGCCATCCACACAAGTAAGTCAATTTTATCGGCTGTGGCTTCCACTGTTAAATTTTGCCAACGAAACTCTCCAGGTCATCCCCAGCTTTTTTGTCAAAGGAGCTAAAAATAAAGTAGATTTTGAAAATGCCATCAAAGTTCGGGATGCACTTTGGGAAAATGTGAAAGTACTCGATCAATTCATTCAGAGCAATCCTTTCCAACTTTCCGCGGATGAAATCAGTATTGTCGATAATTGGAGGCATCATCGTCAGGGAAAGTTCATCATCTTCAAAGCCTTGAAAAAGTATGCAATTTTTATCAGCCAGGATGAAAATGAAGAAGTTTACGCAGTGAAAGGGCTTAAAAGCTCATTCGAAGAGTCGTTTGGACCCTATCTCCCGCTCATGATGGATACTGTATTGCTCCCATTTAACGATGAAATTATCACTGATGGACTTTTCAGATCGTATAATATTACCTTTGGGAGTGGAATTCGAAGGAATTTGAAAAGCGCTTATGATGATGCCAGGGAAAAAGGGGAAATTATTTCATCTCTTTTACCGGAGACCCAAGCTTTACCACACGAAATTCGAGTCGCTAAGGTACAAAAGACCAATGAAAAAGTTCTGGGTACTTTCCAAAAGTACCTGTATGCTTCTGGTTTAAGCACTAATACAGTAATCCGCGATATTCTTACCATTGAGTCCTTCGGTCAGTCTCTGGTTAAGCAGCAACCAGATCCAGCTTCCCTGCGCGAATTTGGGAAGAATGAGTTATCAAGTCACCATCAATTGTTGCCAGAAACGGAGCGAAAAACAGTCAAAATCAGTCTAAAACGCTTCATTTCTTTTTTGCGGGATACGGAACGGTTGGACTGGGAAGAGGCTGAATATTTCCTGGAATTAATAAAACAGTCGTAGATTAAGGACGTTCAAATTCATGCTTGAGAAATACAAATCATCGAAACCCAATATTATTGGGTTTCGATGATTTCTTTAAGGTTACCGGAAGGAACGATCGGCTAGCTTCTTAACCAGCTTTGAACCCTTCAGCACCAGATACTTTTCCGATCAGTTCTTCGGGGTGGTGAATTAAAACGGGTAAATGGGTTGGACAAATGAAGAGTGTCTGTCCCTGATAATCCAATTGGATCAATGGCGCTTTTTGGTTGGTGGTTTCACACACAATACATTTCTTTTCCATAGGGGATTCCTTTTATGAGGGTTTATCTGACATTGAATTGGTCAAATTGGGTAGATTATATCATATTGTTTTTGAGGAATGAATCTTCAAGAAATTCTCCAGTTCAGTTTTATTTGGCAGGCTTGTTTGCGCGCCAATCTTGGTGACTGCCCACGCCCCAGCGGCACCCGCGCGCAGCAATGCGGTGTGGATGTCTATATCCGCTGCCAGTGCAGCCGCCAGGCCACCAATAAATGCATCCCCGGCTGCGGTCGAATCGATGACAGGCACATTAAACGGTGGGGCAAAAATTTGATTTTCCTGATCAAAATAGTAGGCGCCATGTTCCCCACGCGTCAGAATGATTTGCTGGCAGCCCATGGATTGCAGATGTTTCACAGCCTGATGGCACGCAGAGAAAGTGTTGGTTTCAACTCCGGATAACTGCGCCAATTCACTTTCGTTGGGAATCAAATAAGTGACTTTCCGCAGAGTTTCAAGCGGAATTTGTGTGGCTGGTGCGGGATTGAGCAGGATGGTGGTTCCCAGCGCATCAGCGATATCAATCGCCCGTATAACCACATCCAGCGGTATCTCTAGCTGTAAAACCAGGATTTTTGCTGCCTGGATCGTATCTTTGAGGGCATTCACATCAGATGTGGTCAAGGTTGCATTCGCACCCGGGATGACGATGATGGCGTTTTGTCCATGCGCATCCAAAGATATGAAAGCTGTGCCGGTGGGTTCTTTCACTTTCTGAATATGTGAGATTTCGACCTGGTTTTTCACCAAATTATCGATGAGTTCCTGACCAAAAGCATCCTCGCCTACTCTACCCACCATTTGAACATCTCCACCCAGCCGGGCAGCAGCAATCGCCTGATTGGCACCTTTTCCCCCCGGGAAAGTTAGAAAACGATCCCCCAATATCGTCTCACCCGGTATGGGATGGCGTTTGGCATAGACCACCAGATCATAATTCATACTCCCGATTACCAGAATTTTATTTTTCATCGTACACCTCACAAAGGATAATGATTCCCATTTAATAGGATTCCCTGAAAAGAAAAAGAAATCCTCTATAATCTAGTATGATTGTAAACCACATCCATTTTTGAATGGTTTGATTATTACTGAATGGAGGTAAGATGCAAAACTTTTTTATTAATTATAAAGATTCTGTTGATTTTCACCCTGAAAAATTCTTCAAAACCACTTTGGTCAAATCAGAGCGCTTAATGCTGGGTTTGAATTGTCTGGAACCAGGTCAGGTTCAGAAAGTACATGACCATAGCGATCAGGATAAATTTTATTTCGTGCTCGAAGGTAGCGGGTCATTCGTGGTTGGTGATCAGGAGCAAATAGCTTCTGCTGGTATGTTGGTGTGGGCACCGGCTGGTGTAGCGCATGGCGTCAGCAACCAGAGCTCGCACAGGCTGGTCATTTTGATGGGCATGGCACCTGCACCTTAAGAATGGTTTTGTAGGGTAGAGTCCAATTTAAAAATGAATCAAGTTGAGAAAATTGCATTTGTTCACCTGCACGCCTATTCCCATTACTCATTAATAGAGGGATTAATTTCGCCGGCTGAGGTAGTAAACGCTGCCAAAAGGAATGGTATGGCAGCCATTGCGCTGTGTGATCATCGCTGCCTGAGCGGAGTCGTTGAATTCACATATGCCTGTCAGGAGGCTGGTATCCAGCCGCTGTATGGCCTGACGGTGGATGTAAAGTGGCAAAATCAAAAGGGTGAACTGCTCTTGCTGGTTCGGAATCAAGCAGGCTGGTCCAATCTGTGCAAGGTGAGCAGTATTTTAATGGGGGAAGAAAACGGTTTGAAAACCTGTCTGACAGGGGATGATTTGCACCAACATTCTCAGGGATTGCTGGCATTAACTGGTGGGCAGCGATCGATACTGGATTTTTTCGTCGCCACCGCTCAGGATTCCAAGGCACAGGAGTGGCTGAAAGTCCTGACCGATATTTATGGCGAGCATTTATGGATCGAGGTGCAGCAACATATCCCTTCCCAGGAGGTACATACCAGAAGGGTGGTGGCAGCAGCCAGGCAATCGAATATCCCGCTGGTGGCGACCCAATCGATTTTTTATCTCAATCAGGATCAGGCTGGTTTACAAAAAACATTGAGCGCGATGCGTGAAAACTGCCGTGTGAAAGACGTTTCTGGTGACGCGACTGCCCCTCCGGCTGCGTATTTTGCGGGTTCGCAAGAGATGATCAGCCGTTTTCAATGGCTGCCAGAGGCAATTCAAAATACCAATCGGGTGGCCGAAATATGTTCCTGGCGCTTAGCGGTGGGTGAAGTACATTTTCCGGAGATTGTTTTGCCAGCAGGGAAGACTATTTCTCAGGTGCTGCGGGAGAAGGCAGAATCCGGCGCAAAAAAGCGCTATAAAGAGATTACCCCACAAATACGATTTAGGCTGGATCATGAGCTGGAAATCATCGCAAAACGGGGATATGAGCCAATTTTCTTAATTGTGGAAGAATTGTTAAATTATGCGCGTCAAATGGGTGTTCCGTTCTCATCGCGCGGATCAGCAGCTTCCTCTTTGGTCGCGTATTGTCTAGAAATTACCCACCCGGAACCTTTGGGTTTGAATTTATTCTTTGAACGCTTTCTCAACCCGGCGCGCACCTCGCCACCGGACATTGATACCGATCTATGCTCCAGAAAACGTGATCTGGTCATTCAGCATGTGTTTGACACCTACGGGGCTGAACGGGTGGCTATGGTAGGCACGATCAACCGCTTTGGGCTGCGCTCTGCGTTGGGAGAAGTGGCCAAAGCCCACGGCGTACCCGCTCCAGAAATTCGGCAGTGGGTGAACCAGTTACCTTACTTTGGTTTTCAACGCTTTTCTAAGGAAGAGAAAGACCAGCCATTTTCCGGATTAAGAGCTGCGTATCCAAAACATGAAAAGATTTTCGATGAAGCACAGGCGTTATTAAGACAACCACGGCATTTATCCATGCACCCGGGTGGTGTTCTGGTGGCTCCCGGAGAAATCACAGATTGGGTACCGGTGTTGCGTTCAGCTTCTAAGGATTTTCACATCACCCAACTGGATCTGGATGGTGTGGAAGCGTTAGGATTGGTGAAAATTGATTTGTTGGGCATTCGCGGGCTATCAGTGCTGGGGGATGTAGCCGAAATGATTTATTCCTGGCGGCGGACAGAATATTCACAGGCTACACAGGTATTGGAGCAGATTCCGTTGGAGGATGTGGACACAAGTGAGCGGATCCGAACTGCCCAGACGATTGGGTGTTTCCAGATCGAATCGCCGGGTATGCGTGCCACCCTCAAGGATATACAGGCCACTTCCGCCAATGATATTATGGCTGCCCTGGCACTCTACCGGCCCGGGCCATTAAGAGGCGGACTGCATGATGCCTTCATCCGCAGGTTTAAGGGGCTGGAAAAGGTGGAACATTTCCATCCCATTCTTGAACCGTTGCTGGCTGAGTCTTATGGTGTGATTCTGTATCAGGAGCAGGTTTTACGCATCGCGCATGAAGTAGGAGGATTATCCCTGGCGGATGCGGATTTGTTGCGCAGAGCCATGTCGCATTTTGATCCGGGCGAGCAAATGAAAAATTTACGGGAACGATTTTTGACTGGATTTCAGAAAAAAGGTGTGCCGCAGGAAACAGCCGAAAAAGTTTGGGAAATGATGGCTGCCTTCGCCGGATATGGTTTTCCGAAAGCACATGCCGCCTCCTATGCGCGGGTTGCCTGGCAGGCTGCCTGGTGCAAAACGCATTTCCCGGCAGAGTTCATGGCAGCGGTGCTGGCAAATGGCGGCGGTTATTATTCTCAGCGGGTGTATTTAAGCGAGACACGCCGGATGGGAATAACAGTGCGTCCACCGCACATCAATCACAGCGGGCAGCGCTTTGGTGTACGTTATCCGGGTGGGCAAGCGCTGGTGTATATGGGGCTTGACCAGGTATCTGGGCTTTCACAGCAGACACAGAAGCGCATCATCCAGGAAAGACCGTTCTCCAGCCTGAATGATTTTCTGACCCGGGTAAATCCACGCCGTGTGGAAGTGGAGAATTTGGTGCAAGCTGGTGGATTGGATGGGTTTGGCAATATTCCCACAATACTGAAATCCATTTCAATGGGATCCTGGCGAAAGAACCAATTCAACTTGTTCGATTGGCAAGCAAACGCCGATACAATTCAGGATTGGTCTTTGAAGGAAAAAGCCCAGGCTCAGGAGAGAATCCTGGGGGTGAGCGTGGATGTCCACCCCCTCGAATTGGTCAATTACCAAATTCGGGCAGCCGGAGCCATCTCGTCCTCGGCGATGGGAACACAGTTGGGGAAGTCCATCGTTGTGGCAGGGTTACGGAATAGTTCTCACCGCACCAGAACTGCACGAGGCGAGTTAATGTTATTCCTGAGTCTCGAGGATCTGGATGGAATGTTGGAGGTCGTATTCTTCCCTCCTGTTTATCATCAATTCCGACAGGTGTTGCGTTCCAATGGTCCTTTCCTCATACGCGGCATCGTTGAACAGGATTCTGAGGAAGGGGATATGTGGCTGCGGGCAGAAAAAGTAAAAGCGTTAATCGCGGGCTAAATTAAACCAACGCTCTAAAACAATTGGTACAATACTCTAAAGGGATTTCTATATGGAAAAACAGTCGCAAAGAGAGCCTGGATTTAATTTAGATTGGTATCGTGATGTCATTCAGTTTGCACCTGATACGTATAATATTGTCGATAAAGATGGTATTTATTTATTTACAAATAGTGGATCTGAAACCAATACTTCAGATGAGTTTATTGGAAAATCAATTTTCGATTATTTCTTACCAGAATATTATGAAAACGTAAGAAATAAATTAAAAAAAGTAGCAGAGACCGGAGAAAATGATCATTATGAGCTGGCAACCGATTATGGCGGCTTCCGGCGTTATTACATGACCAATCTGGCTCCCATTCAGCGGGATGGTAAGGTGGTTGCCATCGCCATGTATATACGTGACATTACTGAATTGAAAACAACTCAATATGAACTAAATAGCTTGAACGATGAATTGGAAGTTCGTGTACAAGATCGCACCCTGGCGTTGCAGGAATCAGCTAAAAGAATGGAAACTTCAGAGAAACTTAGCATTGCCTTGAGAAAAGCCAGGTCTTACAAGGAAGTCTTAAGTCTACTGGGTGAACAATTTCTGAATTCATTTCATGCGAATCTTGCTGGTATATATGAGGTTAGCGGGAATCAATTGCATTTATCCGTCAACCTTTCCCCGGAAGTGCCGGCCCCTGTGAGATTAACTGCGCATACAGATAAAGTTTTCTTCTCAATTTTAAATGAAAACCAAATCAGAGTAGCACAAATACCCGAGCAAAAACATGAAGATTGTAAGTTTTGTGAATTCATTCATGCCAATCAGATGAAAACTCTGGTACTCGCACCCATTTGGGCTGCTTCTGCCATGGTAGGGGTCATTTATTTGGCCTTTAGCCAGGCGCGAGAAATTACATCGGATGATGAGCAATTGATGCGATCGTTCGTCGAAGCAGGTGGTAATACCCTGCATCGTATCCAGGTGATGGAACAACTGGAGCAAAATATTGTTCATCGAAAAAATGAATTAGATGTTTTGTATGACATTATGGCAATCGCCAGCGAGACAGTCGATTTGGATGAATTGCTTAAGAGCGCCCTCTCCAGAATTTTACAGGTGGTAAATTGTGGCATGGGATTTATTCATCTCGTTCAAAATGACCAGATCATCAAGATAACACAAATTCCCGATGAACTCCCACCGCAATTTTTTTCAGGCATCGAAATGATTAATTCACAGGCCAGACAAATAGAAAATTTATTTTTGGATAAGACATTTAATTTTTGGAACGTCCCTCAAACAAATTTGAATTGTCTCTCTGCACTGATTCGGGCAAAAGGCAAGATTTTAGGGGTCATCAGTTTGCTGGGAGAGTGCATCAGTGATCAGGATCCGGAGATGATCCATTTGATCAGCAGTATTGCAAGTGAAATTGGGTTGGCAGTCGAAAGTGCCCGGCAAAGAAAAAGAGCGGAAGAGATGTTAATTGGAGAAGAACGTCAACGCCTGGCACGTGATTTACATGATTCGGTCTCTCAATCTTTGTACGGCCTCGTGTTGGCTGCAGACATCAGTAAAAAATTATTAAAATTGAAAGAATTTGACACATTGGAAGATACACTTAAGGATATTGAGACCTTTGCGCTCCAATCATTAAGAGAGATGCGTTTGATGTTATTTGAGTTGCGACCCTTATCATTTGAAAGTGAAGGTCTGGCAGGCGCTCTGGAATTACGGTTGAATACTGTGGAACGTCGCGCCGGATTACTGACCAGTCTGGATATTATTGGGGGTGAATTGTTAGAGTCACCGCTCGACCTGGAGATTTACCGTATTGCCACAGAAGCATTAAACAACGCTTTGAAACATGCCAATGCCAGCCAGGTTCACATTTCTATTCAGGCGGATGAAGAACTTAATCAATGTGAACTAAAAGTGATTGATAATGGTTCTGGTTTTGATCTGGACTCAAACAGGATAGGTGGAATTGGGTTGATCAGCATGAATGAACGCGCAGCCAGGGTAGGTGGGCAAGTCATGCTGGAGAGTCGCGGAGACAAAGGTACCATGGTGCGATTTATTTGCCCTCTACATAAGAATCAGGGGAGTCGATGATGCGTAATAAAGCAATAATCAAAGTGTTGGTGGTGGATGATCATCCCATTGTACGCAGAGGGCTGATGACAGAAATTAACCTGGATCGTAGAATGCTGGTGGTGGGGGAAGCTATCGATGGTCAGGAAGCGGTGCAGCAATACCGCTTGCTCAGTCCGGATGTTGTGTTAATGGATTTGGTGATGCCGAATAAAGATGGCATTCAGGCCACTCGAGAAATAATGGCTAACGATCCTGCTGCCCGTATCCTGGTATTGACCAGTTTTGTCGATGAGGATCGGATTCTGGAAGTGATTCAAGCAGGAGCTTTAGGGTTCATTTACAAAGACAAACACCCCGAGCAGGTGCTGGATGCCATCAGGAATATCTATCTGGGAATCCCCGTGTTAGGGCATAATATTACCCGAAAATTAATGCGGAATATGCAGGTGGGAACAACCAGTCAACCGATGGACAACCTGACAGAACGAGAAGTGGAAGTGCTCAAATGGGTGGCTTCCGGAAAGCCATACAAAGAGATTGCACATGCCCTGCACGTCCAGGAAGCTACGCTGCGGACACATGTCAGTAATATTCTGGGAAAATTGAATTTGTCTAACCGCTCGCAACTGGTTTTATTCGCAATTGAGCAAAAGTTGATTGACCGGGATCAGGATTAATTTTTTTTCATAGTGAATATATAAAATTAGAACCCTCCAGTGAGTGGAGGAATATTCACTTTTATTTATTTCTGTCTAAGCAATTGTTGAGGCGTAAAACAGCATTTATAGCAGGGGAAGTTCATCGCTTATCCAATGTGTTTTGTGAAAAATGTCACTATACTGGTGTTTGGAGCATTCTGGAGAAGAAGGGTCTGTTCCATCATGAATTCACTTAAACGAAAGGGAATAGAAAATGACAGATAATTTAGTTTCTCGAAGGGGATTTTTAAAGAAGACAGCTATGATAGGGGCTGGTCTGGCTGCAACCGGCGGTGTCGTCGCTTGTTCACCTTCCGCTGCATCCAATACGGCAGAAGAAATAAAATGGGATAAGGAAGCCGATGTGGTAGTTGTGGGTTCTGGTACAGCAGCGATGGCAGCTCTGGCTGCTAAAGATGCTGGAGCGGAATCAGTATTGATTATTGAAAAAAGTATTGCCTTCGGCGGAACATCAGCGCTTTCCGGTGGTGGTTTTTATATTCCCTTAAATTATGTCATGGAAAATGCAGGGATTGAAGATAATCGGGAAGATGCATATAAGTACTTGAAAGCTGTTAGTGCAGGACAATCGGAAGATGTTCTCATTAATACATATTTAGATAACGCTAACAAGATGCTGGAATGGTCACGGGATAAATTCCAATTTGATTGGCTCCTTACTGAACAAGCTTTGGGAAATAAGAATTACCAGGATTATTATGAAGTTCCCGGTTTCCGACCCAATGGAAGAACTGTGTATTTATCAGTAAATGGTGCCTATGGTGGTGGTGCTGGAACATGGCAAGCTTTTCGAGTTGCTGCTGAAGGTTTGGGGATTGAAATTATGCTGGAAACTGCTGGCAAAGAATTGGTAACCAATGCAGAGGGTGCTGTGATTGGAATCAAAGTTGAAGGAATTGATGGCCCCATGAATGTCAAAGCCAAAAAGGGCGTCATTTTGGGAACTGGTGGATTTGACTTCAACCGAGATATGACCAAAACGTACCTTCGTGGACCCATTTATGCCAGTAATTCAGTTCCGACCAATACAGGTGATGGACACTTGATGGGTATGGCCTTAGGTGCTGACCTGCGCAATATGAATTCTTGCTGGGGTGTTCCGTTCTTCCCATTGAATGAAGAAAAATTACAAGGAGAAGCGGATTGGCAGATTTATCGAGGAAAACCGGGTTCCATCGTTGTGAATAAATATGGAGAACGTATTGGTAATGAAGCAGCTGCTTACCATGTCTTTAATCGTTCATTCTGGTATTGGGACACCGGAAAATTCGAGTGGCGCAATACACCATCCTTCTGGATTTGTGATTCCTCCTTCCAGGAAAGATATTTCATGCCTGGTAGTGGTTGGCAAATGGGGGTTGTACCGAAATGGGTTGTTCAGGCGGATACATTAGAAGAGTTGTGTGAAAAATTAGGTGTCGATTATGAAGGCTTAAACGCTACATTGGAAGTCTTTAATCCCAATGCAGAAGCTGGCGTGGATCCAATCTGGCATCGTGGTGAATACCAATTTGATCTAAACACTGCTGGAGATCTTTCCAGAACTGATCTAAAAAATCCCTGCCTTGCTCCAATCGCACAGGGACCGTTCTTTGGTTCAACTTATGCTCCAGGAACCTGTGGCACCAATGGTGGCTTGCGTATCAATGAAAATGCACAGGTATTAGATTTGAACGGGAACCCCATTCCCCGCCTGTATGCTGTGGGTAACACCAGTGGTTCTGTAATGGGGGATGCCTATCCTGGTGGCGGCTCCTGCCTGGGTGCTGGTAGTGTGTTCGGAATGTTAGCTGGACGTCATGTTGTTGGGCTGGAATCGGTCTAATAATTGTAATCACCAGGGATCGAAAACTGATGCTTTCGATCTCTGGTGCCTTTTTTTGACAGATAGAAAGGATTTACATGTTCAAAAAGAAGGCCAAAAATGTAGAAATTGAACAGAAAAATCAACCGGAAGAGGCGAAGAAATTCAACTGGTTCAAATTTAGTGTGATTGCCAATATTGTACTGGTGGCAGGTGTGGGTATTGCCCTGGCATCCATGGCAATTATCCATCAAAGTGATACCAACCCAGAATTCTGTTCCACATGCCACATCATGGAACCTTACGTGGAATCCTACCTGACCAGCCATACCATGGATAATGTGCATGCACAGGCTGGAGTGCAATGTAAAGAATGTCATAGTGATTATGATATTCCTGCTGAAATTGAATCTGGCATAAAATTTATCACCGGTAATTACGACAAGAGTATGCCGCAAAGAAAATTTGACGATGAAGTTTGTACCCAATGTCATATCAGTATGGAATACATGGCACAACAGACAGATTATTTACGGCGTAACCCGCATGCCAGCCATTGGCCGGATTTAAAATGCAGATCATGCCACCTTTCGCATGATGAACAGGTTGATTATTGCAGCGAGTGTCATGACAATGGTGGTCAACGATTGACAGGCGATGAGATTATCCCGCGGGTAGATAACCCATACGATAATTATCCGGATACTACTGAGGGCAGTAACCACTAGGTTAACCTCTCAAACATTATTTTCGATTTACCCAATTATTGCCTTTCCTCTGAATGGTTTTTGATAGAAAAAGCATTGGTAGAAAATTCGCCAATGCTTTTTCGTTTTGATTGGGAAAGGATAAACCGCGACCAGAGATGTCTGGATTCCTGCTAAATCCATGGCCTTTAACGGTACAATATTGCAACCGCGGAGGATCACATGAAATATGCATTTCAGGCACTATGGTGGGGGATTAAGGAAGGGTTCTATCAAATGGGTAGACTATTCCTTCTCAATATTACCTGGGTGCTATTTTCTCTGCCCATCATTACATTACCGGCGGCCACGCTGGCAATGGCCAATGCCATCCGCATGATGGTGGTGGATGAAACCAATTATTCCTGGAGGATCTTCCTGGATGGGTTTAGACGCTATCTATTCAGTGCCTGGCGCTGGTTTGTTCCCGCTGTTCTTTTACCTGTTATTTTTATCTACAATATTCTTTTTTTCGCGGTAGAAAGCTATGCGCTCAGTGTTATCGTTCAGGCGGGCAATATTGTAATGCTGGTTATCTGGTTGATTTTACAAACATTTACTTTGCCGTTTTTGGTAGAGCAGGATCAACCCATAATGAGAGTTGCATTGATGGATGGTATTCGTTTGTTATACCAAAAACCTGGCTTGTATGGATACACCACACTTTTTCTGTGGGTATTTTTAATATCCAGTACAGCACTGATTACCCCTATTTTTATCATTTCCATCAGTATGGGGTTGTTTGTTGCCACCTATTGTGTTCAGGTTTTTCTAGGCCAGCGTGGAATGGTAGCCGAAGAAGAAAGCAGTAAGGTATATCAAAAGCCCGGGACAAAATGACCCGGGCTTTTGATAATTTAATAAATCGAATTGATTAGGGGGTTACCACTGGTAATTCGGCTGCCTGCCAGCCAAGAATACCACCCGACATATTGTAAGCGTTATCAAATCCGCTCAGTCGTAATGCCAGGGTACCGACTAAACCACGCACACCACTCCGGCAGTAAATGATGATTTTTGAGGTTTTGTCTAATTCTCCGAGGCGGCTCATCATCTCTTCCAGCGGAATATTGATGGCTGGATCAATGTAGCCTTCTGCATATTCATCAGCGCGTCGATTATCGACCAGAACGAAATCCTCAGCGTTAATTAACATTTCATTGACATCTACGTTTTTAACGCTGGCCCAGCTTTCAGGTGGGTTATTGGCGATTTCCTTAACAGCCATATACAGTTTTTCATCGGCAATAATCGCTGTGCTAATTTCCTCAGCGGGGGCAAGGCCTTCTTCAGCACCAAATTGTGCGCCTAACCAACCATCCATACCTGCACTCATATTACGGACATTGGTGTAGCCTAACAAATTGAGCATGGTCCAGGCGAAGGTTGAACGGGTGCCGCTCTTGCAATAAACAACGATAGGAGCATCCAGATCGGCGGGCAATAAGGCCGGGTTGTCAACAATGGTTTTTACCGGGATATTGACGGCACCGGGGATGTGACCGTTTTCTTCCAGTTCGGATGGTTCGCGCACGTCAATCACAAACAGGTCGGGGTTTTCGATTAATTCGGTGTTCAAAGCATCCGCGGACATTGTGCCATAAGCTTTGTCCTTACCATTGTTTGCAATAATACTGGCAAATAATGATGTGAAATCAGGTGCGGAACCTACAACAGGCAGTTCTTCGGCTTGCCAACCAAGATAACCACCACTCATATTGAGTGCATCGTAACCAAGCATTCTTAATGCCAGGGTTCCGATCATGCCGCGAATACCACTGCGACAATAAATGATAATTTTCGCATCAGAATCAATTTCATCCAGGCGGCTCATCATCTCTTCCAAGGGAATGTTGATTGCGCCATCGATATAACCTGCTTCGTACTCATCCACCCGGCGATTGTCGATCAGAACAAATTCTTCGCCATTGATGAACTTCTCATTCACATCCACTGGTTTTATAGCTGCCCATCCCTCGGGAGCGTTATTGGCAAAATCTTTGACAGCCATGTAAAGGGCTTCATTTTCAATGATGGCCGTGCTGATTTCTTCTGCTGGTGCCAGACCTTCTTCTGCTGGTAATTGTGCAGCTAACCAGCCATCAAAACCGGCAGCCAGGTTACGAACATCGGTGTATCCCAATGTGCTCAGGATGGTCCATGCCCATGTGGAGCGGGTGCCGCTCTTGCAGTAAACTACGATTGGTTCATCCAGATCGGCAGGTAATAAAGCCGGGTTATCAGCCAGTGTTTTCACCGGAATATTGACTGCACCTGGGATATGTCCATTTGCTTCCAGTTCAGATGGTTCACGAACATCAATCACAAACAGATCGGGATTTTCAATCAATTCAGTGTTGATTGTATCCGGAGCTACTGTACCATACCCTTTATCTTTCCCATTGTTGGCAATGATTTCAGCAAAAATCGCTTGAAAATCAGGCGCTTCAACAACGGGAGCTTCCGTGGGAATCGCAGTTGGCTCTGCAACGACGACAGCAGTTGGATCAACAACTACTGGTTGTTCAACTTCTGGGGTGGCTGCGGGAGCACATGCACCCAAAAGCATGCTGAACATGACGACTAACATAATTGGTAAATATAATTTTCTAAACATCTTCTTCCTTCTCTTTTTGTTTTATTAATTCACAACTAAGATCATTAGTTGTTTCCTTCGGTTGGTTGTTCCGGGATGAGAGCCGGAACATTTTCTACAATCACATCCAGGTTTGCTTCCAGTTCCTCCGGTTTCACTTTATCGGCAGTGAGGAAAATTTCTGCGTTCCCATGGCAGGCATTGCATGTTTCGTTTTGAGGAGTGATACGTTGAATATTATGTGGGGTTGCATATGCCCAATTGGGGAGGAGATTGAAATTTGGTAATAGGTTCTCTCCATAGTAATCAAAATTATCAGGATCAACCGGGATATGGCGAACGGGCACATACTCATAAGGTCGATTTACACTTTGACGTGTGTTGCGGCCAATAAAGAATGTTGAGTAAGTTGCGGAGGTTTTGAAGAATGGATTGCCGGTGGTTTCACTGATTGCAACGTGGCAGCTATCACAACTGGTGTACGTGATTGAGTGGCAAACCTGACAGGAAAGTGTGTCTTGATGAATTTGGTGTTGGACGATGGTATCAGCCGCTCTGCCTACCTGTTCATGGCAACTTTCACAAGTGGGGCTTTGTTCACCTTCATAGCGATGATTATTGCCTTCAGAGTTGTGCATGCTGGCCCCATCATGGCAGGCTACACAATTCATGCGTCCCTGACGAAAGTGCACATCACCAGGGTAACCTTCATTTTTGCCCATATATTCATTACCAACACGCGAGCCGTGGCAGGCTGTGCAGGTACGCGTCATCGGCGGGGTTTTGACATAGGTATGACCATCTAATAATCCGCCACCAACGCTATCGGGTTGGGCAATGTGGCAATCTCCACAGGTGGTGTGACAGGATTGACAATGGTTTCCAAACATTTCATCCAGAGCGACGTGATTCTCCGGGATACTGCGTGAATACAAGACCTGGAAATATCCAGCCTGACTGACGTGCAAACTATCTGCACTGGTGGCGACAATCTCGCTATGGCAATTTCCACAGGTTCTTTGTGGGTCTGCATCCGGCGCAGCAATCATATCTGCGTGGGCTGCTTCTTTATCCAGCGTGGAGGAGTCCCCTGCATGACAGGCCGCACAGGTAGTGGTGCCATGTACATCTGTAAAAAACTCATTACCGATTATTACTTTTTCCCAGGGCTCCAACGGAGCCACAGAGCCACCTCAGCCAACACCTTCAGATTCAGCTCCATGAGCATCCTCTTCAACAATAGCGGTATTGTCGATCAGCATCTGCTTATCGGTATGGCAAACAACACAATTATCCACCTCTGGCTCCATAGATACCGGAACAACAGATGGGGATGTTGCCTGACTAACCGCTATTTCGGTTTCATCTGGGGTGGGTGTGATTGTACTTTTAGCTGTACAAGCACCTAATAAAAGAATGGATAGACACAGAATAAGTGAGGTTAATAGTTGTCTCATTAGGTTTCCTTCAATAAATTTTCTTTTAGAATTTGGGATGAGTGATAGCGCTGGTGTTTTTTGGGCATTTGCCCATTTATCACCTTACAATGTAAAAGAAAATTATATTAGAAATATCATAATTAAGAAAGCTTTAATCTGTTAGTGACATAAATCACAAGAAGATATTGGATTATTCGTGCGAAAACTATAAGGGAATCTTATTATTGGAAGATTATGATAAAATCAATCTTATTTGTTTAGGAGAATGGATATGTTAGATACTCACCAGTTGCGAGTTTTCCTCGCTGCCGCGGAAACATTAAATTTTTCCCAGGCAGCAAAACGTTTGCATATGTCCCAGCCCAGTGTGACACAACATATTCGCAATCTTGAAACGCATTTTGAAATGCAGTTATTTGTACGAGCGGGAAGAAAAATGACATTGACCGAAGCAGGTGTTACATTGCTGCCGATGGCCAGAGATCTGGTTTTGGCGGCTGTTCGTGCAGATGAAACCATGGATACTTTAAAGCAGGAGATTCATGGAAGTTTGTGGATTGCCTGTACCACCACCCCCGGAAAATATATTTTACCGACAATTATGGCTGACTTTCTGAAGAAATATCCAAAAGTGGAAGCCTCCATTTCGGTCAGCAATCGCAATGATGCGATGGAATTATTAAATGAAGGAAAAGCTCAAATCATTGTTTCGAGTGTTTTTTCCTATCATCCAGATATTGAATTTCATAATTTTCTATCCGAACCGTTGGTTTTGATTGTTCCTAAAAATCACCCATGGACTCGCAGGGAGAGCATTAATCTGGATGAATTACGCAAAGCGAATATTATCTTACGGGAATCTTCGGCTGGTTCCTATATGGTGGTAAGGGATGGGTTGGCTCAGAAAGGGTTTGATATAAACGATCTGCATAGAATCTTAACTCTGGGTAACTCCGAAGCGATTGCTTTTGCGGTCCAGGAAGGGGTGGGGGTTGGTTTCGTTTCGATGTTGGTGGCACAAAAAATTGTCAAAGATCAGGTAGCCATTGTTAAAATAGATGGACTGGAGCTTTCTCAAAATATTTATATTGGTCAGCATCGTCGGTTGCCATCCACCTCCGCTCAGGTTGCTTTCTGGAAAATGGCAACAGAACCTCAAAGTGAAGCGTTAATAAAAATAAAATCCTATTTAACATAAGTTTGGATTTTGCTTTCTTTGCCGCCAAAAACTGTCCCGATTTAATAAAAGGATACCCATTTTTCTAAAAATTTGAAATCTGGATAAACCCGGTTATAATCGTGCGAATAACATGGGAAGGAATTCGTCATTGAATAGAGCAATTTTGTTTGATCTGGATGGTGTCTTGATTGATTCGATGGGGAGCCATGCCAGCACGTGGTGCAAAGCGGTCAAAACTCATTTAAATATTGATATACCAGAAGCCTATTTTTTCCTTAATGAAGGCAGAAATGCAAAAGCTATCGTCAGTGATTTGATTCAGAAGAATCAACTAGATGTTGATGAAAATACCTGGCAGGTGGTCAGCGATTATTGTGATCAACTTTTTCTGGAAGATTTTACCCCCCGACTTGTGGATGGGGCCAGGGATTTAGTGATGGCAGTTCACTCTTACGGTTATCGACTGGGCGTTGCCACTGGCAGCACACGGTTTGTGCTTAATGATATGTTATCGAAAACGGGCATGCTGGGCTATTTTTCGGCATTCGTGACCGCGGACGATGTTGAATTCAGCAAACCTCATCCGCAACCATACCGGTTGCTTTTACAACAATTGCAGACCAGTGCGGAATGTGCTCTGGTGATAGAGAACGCACCTTTGGGTGTCGATTCCGCCATCGCTGCTGATTTAATCTGCCTGGCAGTTGCAACCACGAACGAACCGGATGTGTTGTCGCATGCCACCAACGTGTTTTTAACGTTGGATGAGATCATAAAATATCTCGAAAATGAATTTTCTCAAACCAGGGGCTTCGGGGTTTGGAGTCTCAAAGAACCAACAAAGGAGTTCCATGCATCCTAGACTTCAACGAGAACAAAAAACTTTGGGCCTGATGATTGATTTGTATTGTCGTAAACAGCATGACGGTCAGAATGGAAACTGTACAGATTGTCAGGCCTTGAAAGAGTATGCTCACCTGAGACTTGAAAAATGTCCTTACCAGGAACAGAAATCTACCTGTGCCAATTGCCTTACCCATTGTTATCAGAAAACCATGCGCGAAAAAATTCAAGAAGTGATGCGTTTTGCTGGACCGCGTATGATGATATATTATCCGGGGTTGGCGGTATTGCATTTAATGGATGGTTTTCGAAAACCTGCTCCATTTAAAAGAAAAAAGGCAAAATAAATTAACATTGTTTTGCCAGGATTGGTAGAACCGGAACATTTCTGACAGCCATGGCTGTGGATGTTTTTGGCTGGAGTCCTTTGGAAGCCGTGTTATGGATTCGGCAGTTTGTGCCCGGAGCTGTAGAAAATGAAACCCAGTTTAATTTTGTGATGCAGTCATTTCAATAGCCAGTCAAAATTAAACAGGAACAAGCACCTGCAAGGCATCCTTGCTGACCTTTATCTCCAGTGGGGATTCACCCCACATTTCTCCATCTGCCTGGGTGGCCTGAACTGGATCAGCTTCGATGGAGACAGACTCTACCTGCCAATGCAAAGCTTTATCTTTCACCTCATTGCCCCCCACGATGGTGGCTGCCAATGAAAATAATTGAATCAGATCCATTTTGCGTAGTACAAATACATCCAGTAAGCCATCATCTATTTTTACGTTAGGATCCAACATCAAACCTGGCACGCCAAAGTAGCCAGCATTGGCAATCAAGCAGGTTATTCCTGTGCATTCAAATGGCTCTCCATCAAGTACCAGGTTGTAATGTGCTTGTTTAACATTATGTAAAGCCTGAGTAGCTCCCATAATATAGGCAAAGATCCCATATTTTTCCTTCAATTCCCGATCAGTGCCCTCCAGCATGGCTGCTTCCAATCCCACGCCTGCCCGTAATGCAAAAGCAGGCACTTTTTGATCATTGGTAATTCCTAAATCAATGGAACGCAGACGTGATTTTTCAGGTTGGGTGATCAAGGTGCAGGCTTCCTGTAAATTTTGGGGTATTCCCAGTTCAACAGATAAAATGTTGCCGGTTCCGCCTGGAAGAATTGCCATGGGAATGCCGGTACCCTGCAATCCACTGGCGACCTCCATAACGGTACCGTCACCACCATATGCAGCCACAATATCGACGCCATCATGAATGGCTTGATCTGCCAGACAGATGCCATCGCAACGTTCTTTGGTAATGACCAGGTCCCAATCAATATTCGCCTTCTGGAAGAGATTGTTAAATATCCGTAATGGAGGGTTTTTGGAACCTGCGCTTGGGTTTAGAATTACACGAACATTTTTTTTCATTATCGGTCATCTCAATCAGGCAAAAAATTTGATTAATCAATTGTAGTTCTTTTCGTACCATCTCGATAAATGGCGGTTGGTACCTTTTTTGGTGAGCGGAGGCTCGCTAAAAAAGAAGCCACAATTGTTATAATGATACTTCTTGTATTATAAAAAGAAAGATCATAAATTGATAGGGACAATGCTAGCTTTTGATTTGTCAGACGTCCCAGGATATGTTAGATTTAAGCACAAGTCTGGTAAATAAAAGGATTAAGAGCCCATATGAAGGATTCCCTGAAATTAATGGTACGTTTGGTCTTGGCACTGGCTTTTGGCGCTGGAGCTATCCTGCTGGCATTGGAACTGATGGACAACATCTATGAGTACCGGTCCCCAATATCTGAAAGTGCCCTGATTCCTGGTCGTTCTTTCGGTGAGCCAATGGGAGAACGGGTAGTTTTTGTGCTGATAGATGCATTAAGATATGATACATCTCAAAAAACCGAGGTGATGCCATTCTTAAATCAATTGCGAAACCAGGGTGCCAGTGCGACGATGCATTCCCAAACACCATCCTATTCATCACCTGGGTATGGCACTTTATTAACCGGTGCCTGGCCTTATCTGAATGATGCACCGGCTTTTAATCTGGATTACGAAGAATTTTATCCCCTCACACAGGATAATATTTTCAGCTCGGCGAAACGGCATGGCTTACGCACTGCGGCTTCGGGGTTTTATTGGTTTGAAAAACTAATCCCTGCTGATGCATTGGATATTGGCTATTTTACTCCTGATGAAGATCAAAAGGCAGATCGACAGGTGGTGGATGCAGCTCTGCCATGGCTGGAATCTGATCAATATGATCTAATCTTCATTCATCTGGATCAGGTGGATTACGCCGGGCATCGTCAGGGTGGTGCCCAGGGGGAGGGATGGAAGCAGGCGGCGAATCGTGTGGATTCTTTGCTGGCTGAAATTGTGGCAGAAATGGATTTTTCAAAGGATGTGCTGGTGATCTGTTCTGATCATGGACAGATTGACCAGGGAGGCCATGGAGGGCATGATCCTATCACGATGATCGAACCTTTTGTGATGGTGGGGTCGAGGATTAAACCGGGCGTATATGAGGATATCCAGATGGTGGATGTTGCGCCTACCTTGGCAGCATTGTCAGGGGTCAATTTACCCGCCAGCACCCAAGGCCGGGTGTTGACCGAAATGATCAATATGCCCAGAAGTACGCTGAGTGAACTCAAAAATGAAACTGCCAGGCAACAATCCAAATTATTAGCTGCTTATGCTACAGCGATTGGGCAGGCTTTACCAGAAGAGGCTACCAATGCTGATCCAAATCTGACAGTGGTTGATTACCAAACGGCTCTCAAAGCAATGCAACAGGCAAAACTAAACCGGGAACGATTGATACGCTTCGGGATTGCTGCTCTCGTTTTATTCGTGATTATATTGCTGGTTTGGCAAATGAAACCTACAGCCTGGTGGAAGCTGTTTTTAGCAGCGGTCTTGTTTACCGGATTGTTTCACCTCTCGTATGTTACCTTTGGACAAAAACTCTACTCATATAGCACTGTCATCAATTCTACACAACTCATTCTGGTCAATGGTGTCATTACATCGATTGCATTAGCGATCACCTTGCTATTAATCACCTTCCAGAATTGGATTGTGATGGATTTTAAACAGAATTTTATAAAGATTCTTGACATAGGCTTATTTATCATGCTGGTGACGGCATTGCCACTGGTTGCCCACATGCTGTGGAATGGATTGTTTGCTACCTGGATTTTACCGAATCTGGCGTTGCATTATCTGGCGTTGATAAGTTTGATTCAGATTTTCTTTATTGGGGTAGGTCTTCTTATATTAAATGTGGGCGGGGGCATTATTCTCATCACGAGAGGGAGAAAAACTGGATGACGCAATTGATTTTACACGCCGCCAATTATGATCATCATATTCCTGCAGGGTCTTTATCCGGATTGGAAGTGAGCTTGCAAGCAGGGATAAACTGGATTGAAGTGGATGCAATTCCGCTTAAAGATGGCGATTTTGCCCTTTTACATGATCCCAAATTAGAAAATATAAGCAATCTCTCAGGCAATGTTGCCGAACATACAGCTGAAATTCTTCAGCAATTAAAATACAAAGGCACAGAACATCATTTGGGAACGCTCAGTCAGGCTGTTGCTCTCTTACAGAAATATCCTATCGATGGATTTCTGCAATTGGATTTGAAACCCTATGCGCCATTAACGCCAACCAGTATGAGCAATCTGGTGAAATTGATCAGGCCCGTAGAGCATGCGATCATGGTCAGCTCGGTCGCGGATTGGGCAATTCGCCTATTACGCCGAATTGCGCCAGATTTATCATTGGGCTTTGACCCCCTGCTTTATCTTGATCTGGTCGGAGAGGAACCCAGGGAAGAAGGCATTCCACCCTTCCGGGTTGGTGCTTTTGGATATCTGGATGACCATCCACTGGCTGTGCAGCGCTGGGGAAAAACAGGGGAGTACTTTGCAGCCCGTGCTGAGGCACTTTTACAACAAGTGCCACCAGGCATAACCTGGTTTCTGAATGCCCAATTATTGGATGAAGCCATGCTGGCTGGCTTTGATTGGATTAAGTACCTGCATGAAACTGGGAACACGATAGATGCCTGGACGCTGGATTTGGACCGCTGCGAACTGGCTGTGCGCATAAAAAAATCAGGGGTGGACTTTATCACCACCAATCAATTGCCTGAAATGCTTGCCTGCCTTGAATCACATCGCGATTGACGTGCGGTGAGGTTGTATATTGTCAGGGGTGAATATTGATTGTTCCTGTTCAAAAAAGTGGGTTAGCGCTCTAAATCCTCTTGATTATTCGTGAAAAAGTGTCATGATTAAATAGGAAATCGGTGGCTTTGTTTTTTTGGGAAGGATAATCGTGAAATCTGGCAGGCTGGTATGTTTGGTGATTATTTTTGTGCTCGTAGCCGGCTGCACGGGAATTACAACTGAAATGTCGCCAGATACCCAATTAACAATAGATTCCCCTGCAACGAAACCTGCGAAAACCAACTCAATTGAAAATCAAACACCAGGTGAGCCATCTATTCAGGATATCAAAACTGCAACCCCCATACCTACCAGTTTGCCAACTCCTTTTCTGAAAATTGATTCTCAGATCAATTTATTAGCGCCAGGGTTTTATCTGGTATTTTATGATCTCAACAAAGGTACCTTGGAAGCCCTGTCATTTCAAATGAAGTTGGCAACTATCGCCAACGGAAATGAGATTTTTGTCCATTCAACCAATACCATTTATTCTTTAATAGGAGAGAGACTGGTCAATTTGCAAACCCGAGAGAATTTTTTGGTGACAGCTCTTGATCCAAAAGAAAATTGTCAAATCAGCTCCATTTCCTTGGAAGGGAAAATGCTGGCTGCGGGTTGTGAAATGGGTGGATTGAAGGTGTTTTCAATTGGAGGTGAATGGCAAAGCGTTATGCCTGAATTTGATCAGTTCTCTCTGCAGGTTCTTCCGAAATTGTCACCATCTGATCAACAAGTGGCTTTCTGCATGGGTGACCCAGAGGATGAGAGCTCATCCAAATTGTATCGGATCGATCTGCAGGCGTGCACATCCGGGGAGGATTGCGAACCGCAGGTGATCAGCAATGTTTGCAACGATCCCTTATTTGCCTGGTCACCGGACGCAAAAACGATGGCAGTGTCAGATCAGCGTCAGGGCATCCGCTTGTTTGATTTTGTGTTTGGTACCAAAACAAATTTGCTGACCGCAGAACAAACGCTTCAAATGGATGAGATCGCCTGGTCCCCGGACGGTGAGCGGATTGCGTTTACCCGCCTGGAAGGCAGCGATAAGAAACCTTACTCTTCCATCTATCTGGCTGATGTTCAGGGAGCAGAACCGAGATTATTTTTTACACATGAAAACCCCATCCAATTGGTGGGATGGTTGAATATCATCAGCCCCTTTAACCTTAATGGACGCTATGAAGTTCTCCCATCTGAAAATCAATACTGGCTGAAAGCCTCTCCTTCTCATACTGCTTTTAACATGAAGTTGTTTATTACTGGGGAGAAGGTCAGAGTCCTGGGAAAATCCGAAAGAGTTGATGGAGAGAAATGGTGGCAGGTTCGGGTAGGTGATTTCACCGGTTGGGTGGTGGAAAATAACCTGCATTTTCAGGATGATTGGGCGTACGGTTTAGGCTCCCCCGTATTCGAACCGGGTCGCAGGTTGATTGTGAAAATTTCGGGAAAGGACTTGCGCTTAAGAGAGATGCCATCCCTGAACGGAGCGGTCAAGCGCTATTTACAGCCAGGAATGAAATTGAAAATTGTGGATGGCCCAGCCGTGGTGGATAGATACAATTGGTGGCTGGTTGAAATAGAAGAATCCAAAATTTATGGTTGGGTGGTTGAAGAAGCCTTATGGTTTGCGTCGGATTAAAAGGATGCTGCCACCAATTTGAGATGAATGCCGTTGGGATCAATCAAAGCGATTCCACCTTCCGCCTTCTCAAAGGGTGTACCCCTCTCATTCAGCGTGTTGGCCAGATTATCCAAACTCGCTTGGCTGGGCAGAATAATCTCAAAATGATCTAACCCGGCTGAATCAGCGGGCAGGGGCTCTGCTCCGGCACTCTGCCAGGTATTGACGCCGATATGATGATGATAGTCTCCACTGGCGAAGAAGAGTGCTTGCTCCCCATACGCCTGGGTAATTTCAAATCCCAGAGCGGTGTAAAATGCAGCTGTATTTTCCAACTCAGAAACCCGTAAATGAATATGACCAATGCTGGTGTTAGCCGGTAAGCCGCTCCATTTTTTGTTTTTCCCTTGAATGGTTAACATCAAATTATCCAAATCCAGATCAGCGGTGCCCATATCCAATTGGCCTTCGGCATCGAGTGGCCATTCCTCCTCATCACGGTCATAGGTCAATTCAATGCCCATGTCCTCTGGCCCGGTAAGGTAGAGTGATTCGGAGACACCATGATCGGCTACTCCTTCTATTTCCACCTGATTGTTTACCAGATGAAAAATCAAAAGTGCCAGGTCTTCGCGGCTGGGCAAACGAATGGCAATATGGTAAAGCCCAGTGGTTTTTTTGCGCGGTGGTGGGTTGTTAACACGCTGCAACACCAGGAGGGGGTGATTTCCGATTGTCCCCAGAGTGATGGCGTTGGCTGATTTTTCCAGCACCTTCATGCCCAAACCTTCTTCAAAGAAATAAGCAGCACGTTCCAAATTCGAAACGTTATAGTGAATTTTCCCCAGTTCCATCAAAATTGGCTCAGACAATTCCATTGATTTCTCCATTTCTTTTTCTGAAGGCAGGATAACACGCTGGAATTTCTTTGTCAATTTATTTTGATATTGTTAGGGACATATCTTTGCTGTGGGGGATGAGGATTTTTAATTAATTAGTATAAAGAGTTCCTTTTTGTAAGAGGAAAGCAGGAAAACGTTAAGATAATAATAAATTCAGGTACGAAATTGTTTCATCAATTAGGTTTGCTCTAGCCCAATCTTTCTGGTTAGGGGTTAATAATTCACCCAATCCAAGCAAAATTCGATGCTTTTCAAATTTTTCTAAATTGCGGATCAATCTCTTTACAACTTCATCAAAAGATTGACCAGACCGATTTTCAACGATTGCTTTATTGATGGGGGATCTTGTTTTGAGAAAATACCAGACATCATAGATGTCTCGGCTGGTATCATCCATCCTTTCGTACATTGCTATTAACTTGTTAGCAACCATATCTTCTAACAGCATTACCTGCATAGAGACACCCAGATAAGATTTTATTTCATACTTTGAGCCTAATTGTCTTTTGTTAATCTCAATTTTTATATTTCTGGATTTATCCTCATAAGAGATCATAAAAAACAGGCTAAATCTTTTTTGTGGGTTTCCTTTACCGATCCGAATTTTTCTATAATTTTTAGCAATTCCTCAAATACAATATCTGATTGGTTTTCATCAATCAGATCAAAATCGAGATCAATCGAGAATCGATCCAATCCATGAAATAAAAGAGCAGCCGTTCCACCTTTAAATCCCAGATAAGGGGAGATTTTTGTGTTCGTATAGATTTCTTTTAATATCTGAAAAAGAATTGTTTTATGAAGGGTTATATTGATGGTCATGTTATTTGCTTTCCACCTGATGACGTAAAAAGGAAACTTTTTTGGTTAATCGTTTATTTTCATAAATGGGAAGAATTTCAAAAACAAAATCCCAATTAATTGCATCCAAATTATCGAAGTAATAATTTTTATTCAGATATAGGGTGTCCAATAAGGCTCGTTCTTTGGTTGCAAACGAGGTTTCATTTTCATGTTTAATGCCTATTCCATTGAGTAACACTTCATTTTTTATTTTTTGAAAATGGTAGTATTGCTGATCTACAAAAATTTTTCTGGTTGTATAGGAAGCTAGAAAAATAGGCTCATAAAATTGAAATATGACTCCTGCATTCACGAGAATGATCTCAAAACTTACATAAGCAGGGGTTAAAATACGGGTGGCGAGCTCATAACGATTGTAATTTTTATCTTTTGCATACAACCCTTTGCGAATTCGGTAAAGTTCACCTTTATTAACATAATAATTTAACCGTACGCTGGTTGCGTTTGTCGAGGTCTCATGCCAGAGCAAGGCAATATCTTTTAAAGAAAAGACAGTTTTCCGTGATCGTAATAAGGTAGTTAAATAGTTTCCTTTATTCATTATTAACCAGTCATTAGTTTTATACTAATATTTAGTTAATATAATCCATATATAGAAAATTATAGTCAAGCCTATTCTGAATATTTAGTCCTACTTCTCAATTTTTATCACCACGGACATTTTCCAGCGCAGGGGAAGTTCATTTTCCATTAATTCGATGCGTACCGGATAGATAACATCGCTATATTTTATGATGGGCAGGTCCTTTATTTCAATTACTTTGCCGCGCACACTCTCACCCGGAAATGCGTCAAATTCCAATGTAACTAAATCACCGACCTGGATATCAACAATTTTATTCTCGTTTGTATCCGTACTTTCTACAAACCAGGTGGAAAAATCTGCGATCATTGTCATTAACTGACCTGCAGTAACCCATTCTCCCGACTGTAGACCCATCCTGACCACAGTTCCATCTACTGGTGTGGTAATTTCAAGATCAGCGATACTGGCTTCCAATGCAGCCATCCTTGTATTGGCGGCAATTAATTGATCCTCCAGCAGCGTTAATTTGTCAGCCGGGACATTATCTTGTTTGAATTTTCGATACTCATCCCAGGCAGTATCTTCTTCTGCTTTTGTGTGGTCGAGGTTCAGTTGCAGCTGTTCGTCGGTTTGCTCTAATGCAGCTTGTTCTCGTTCTAATTCATTCAAAGCCAATTGGGCAGCATCTACATCCTTCTGGCGGTTCTTTCTTTGGGGATTATCTTCCTCCAAATCAAGAAAATCTTTTAGATCTTCTTTGGCATCATCTAAATCCTGGCGGGCATCAATCACATCCTCTTTCATGGTTTCCAAATCTTCATCATATTGATCCTTATCAAATTCATCCCAGGCAGCCAGGGCAGCTCTCCTGGCTGATTGTGCATCCAATACTCTTTGGTATGCTTTTTGTTTGTAGAGATTTCCGCTTAAATGTAGATCATCCAGCGCTTGCTGAGCTTTTAATTGGTCCAGTTGAGCGGATTTTAGTTCGGCTACTAATTGATCCGGGGTTTCCAGACGGAGCAATACCTGCCCTGCCTGGACAATTTGACCTTCTTCCACGAAGACGTCTGCCACACGACCATTGGCAATAGAAAAGATTTGAAGGTCATTGTTTGGTACAACTTCGCCATCCGAAATGATCCAGCCTGATAAATCTTCCTCAACTGATTCATAAACTACCGGGGTTGGTTGAGTTACCGTAAAACGATCACAAGCCGCTAACAGGCAGGTAAATCCCAGCATTGTTAGGATTAAGAAGAAACTTTTGCGCATTTTTTCCTCCACTTCACGCACTTTTATTTTTTTGAATATAAATACCTCAAAAAGTGAATTGAATTTTTTATTCATAAGCCAACACCTCGCGAATTGTCAGTCGGGAAGCATTGCGAGCAGGGATATAACTGGCAATCAGAGAAAGAAATATCAGGATAAAAAACCACAGAATGAAGCCTTTGGGAGTAATAACCAGGTCGGATCCTGCCCCAAATATTGCACGGTTTACCAGGTTCGTGAGGACGTATGAGATTGGAAGTGAGACCAGAATGCCAATGACATAACTGGTCAGTCCGATGATTAAGCTTTCAAAGGTGACCAATCGGATGATGACAGAATTATAAGCGCCGATAGCCCGCAAAATCCCGATTTCTGCTGTTCTCTCCATTACATTCAGGCTGAGGGTTCCACTCAGTCCAATCCCACCCACAATGCCGGTTAAAACGGATAAAAACAACAATAAATAAATTAATATTTGGATTTTTTCCAGACCCTGTTTGACGATTTCTTCGCGGGCGGTGATGGAACTCACTCTATAACCGGATGCAGTCAGATGCTGATCAATCAAGGTTGCCATTTCCATTTGATAGTTCAGATCATGTTGCTGCGTGACAACCCGGTATGACAATGCGTGGGAGTGCGTATTCAGAACTTCTGCCAGACTATTGAACGAGGAAAACGCATATTTCTGATCAAGCCCGGTGTAATGAAAGATACCGACAACCGTCCAGTAGGCTTCCTTGCCTGCAATTTCTAAAACAATCTGGTCACCGGGTTTCAACAAAGGAAAAGTATTCCAAAAGGCATCATTAACAACGATGGTATTTTTTTCGTCCGGTAGTACCCATCTACCATAATTTACGACTCGTTTTACCAGCGAACTTTCCTCTGGCGGAGCGACAAATAAGACATTCTCGGTTTTACTGGAGGTTTGTAACAAAGCAGTCGTTGCCAACCAGGCTTCGGAGAATTCCACACCTGGGACTTGTTGCAGTTGCTGATTGATCTCCTCAATGGGGTAATTCCTTTCCAAATTGAGAAAAATATCTGCCTGATTGTATTGAAGCACTTTATCAATCTGATTGGTTAATGAAAGTTCTACATTAAATACGGAGATAAATATTGCACAACCAAGTGATAATGTGAAGATGGTCAGGAGCAAACGTCCTTTTTGACGAAATGTATTCCGAAACCCAAGGGTGATAATGCCGCTCTTGTAGCGAATACTATCCAGCCACAGATCAAATTTACCTGGTTTAACCGCCTGGTTAATCAGGCTGGATGTGAGCGCTTTATGAATTGGAACACTGGCACCCTGAATAATGGGTTTCATAGCCGCCAGGATGGGGATCAATACAGCTACAAATCCCTGGATGATGATGACTTCTGGTAGAAAGATAAATAAATTGGATGTAAATAACTTTCCATTTAACGCAGGCAATGTATTTGCAGCAAGCATTCTGCCGACATACGCACTGGCTGGGATGGCAATCAAAAATGAGATCAAACTGAAAAAAAATACCAAAGCCAGATACATGCCGATGACTTGATTTCTTAATCCGCCAATTAATTTAATCACCCCGATTTGACGCACATGCTGAGCCATCAAGGCGTTCATTGTATTGACGATCAACGAACTACTCAGAATTAAAATAAATAACCCAATGAAACTGATGATGACGGATAACGCATCAGTATAGTTGGCAAATGGTTGATCGATTGAACGGGCTACAGATTGACTGAGAATTCGACGGCCAGTATTTTTAATTTCCTTATTGACCAAGCTGGCAACAGCCTCTATGTTTGCAAGGTCGTTTGCGTCACCGCTAACGGTTACGAGTAATGAATTGTATTGTCGCGGAAGATATAAATAATCCAGCGATTCCAGATTAATGAATCCTGTCCGTTGGTTAAAAGTGATCGCCAGATCAGAACTGTAATCGATAACCGTCCCTGCTACAGCGAAATTTCTTTGTGTTCCGTCTGGCAACTCTACAATTATTGAAGAGCCGGGTGATACGGGCAAGGTTTCCAGAGAATCTTCAGAAATGAGCAATTCATTTTTGCCCGGGATTAATTTACCGCTTCGCAGTTCAAGGACTTTAATGCGTTGATCGGATAAATCTTCTACCGCAATGATACTGAATGAGAGCCAATCACTGGTTTTTGGATTTTTCACTTTCGCTGTGATGGTTGTTCTTCCTGCGACATCTTTGACCCCTTTAATTTTTTGAATTGATTTGATGAGATCCTCATCGAAAGGATCAGTCTGAATTTGAATATTAGCCGGGTTTGTGGATAGATAAGTTGCTTCCATGCTTTCTGGAATGACAAAGTACCCAACACCCACAACGCCAACTGCAAAAATGCCAATTGATATCGATGCTATGATCAAAAATGAACGGGCTTTGTTTTCCCAAAAATCGGCAAAAACCTTCTTCCAGCGGGGCTTCATTGTTTCTGCTCCAAAGGAATGGGTGTTTCGTAAGGAGTGCCATTTTCCATCGCCAATCGGCCATCGACAAGTTTTAGAACTCGTTTTGCCCGTTTTGCCAGGTCTTCATCATGGGTGACGATGATGATTGTTTTTCCGGATGCTGATAATGTCTGAAATATGCTGAAGATTTTTTCTGCTTCACTGGAACTCAGGTTTCCAGTAGGTTCATCCGCAATGATGATCGGGGGATCATTGGCCAATGCCCGCGCAATAGCAGTACTTTGCTGTTGACCCCCAGAAACCATGTAAGGCCGCTGATGAGCATATTTTTCCAAACCTACCTGGCTTAGCAGCCCGTGCGCTCGCTCTAATCGTTCGGCATGGGAAAATTTGTCTGCAATCTGCATGGGCAGCATGACATTCTCCATCAGGGATAAAACCGGAATCAACTGGTAAAACTGAAAGACGATGCCCAGATTTTCTCCGCGCCATTTCGCCATTTCAGTTTCAGAAAGATGATGAATTTGCATGCCATCGACCATGACTTTGCCTGAGGTTGGTTTATCAATTCCGGTGATCATATTCATTAAAGTAGATTTTCCACTGCCAGATCGGCCGACTACGGCGGTAAATTCATGTTGATGAAAAGCAATGCTAATATCTTTCAATGCCACAAATTGCATGGAGGCTACTTGATAGATCTTGCTTAAATTGATCAATTTAATGAAGGCAGGGAATTGGTTTAAATCAGGCATTCACCCCTCTTTTGGCTTCTTTTTTGATCATGCCATCCACCAATAAATAGATATGGTCAAACATAGGTAGCAGTTGTCGATCGTGGGTAACCATCAATACTGTTTTGCCCGATTTAACGATTTGTTTGAATATTTTAGAGATCACCATACTGGTCTGAGAATCTAATGAGCCTGTTGGTTCATCCGCTACAATGATTGGCGGGTTATTGATTAACGCCCTTGCAATGGCGACTCGTTGGCGTTGGCCGCCAGAGATGGCTGCCGGCGATTTGTAGGCATGTTCTTCGATTTCTAAGTGCCTTAATAGCTGCAAAGCGCGTTTTGCACTGCTTCCACGTGCATAATTGCCATTTAAATCCAAAGGTAACATGACATTGTCCAGAATGTTGATCTGGTTTAATAATTCAAATGATTGATAAACGACTCCTACATTTTTACCCCGCCAACGGGTGATTTTCTCCTGGCTGGTATGGTGGAGTGGAAAGCCATCAATCCAAAGTTCTCCTTCAGTAAGGCTGTCTACGCCAGTGAGAACGTTTACCAGGGTGGATTTTCCTGCCCCTGATTTTCCGAAGACACCCACAAAAGTTCCTTGTGTGATGCTCATATTAACCTGGTCTAATGCCCGAACATTTCCAGCAGGGGAGTAGTAAATCCGGGTAACATTCTTTAGTTGTATATAATCTGGTTTGTTTTCAGACATGACAAATATTACTTCTGTCTATTATTTTACAAATGAAGTGTTATTATGTATAAATATCCTACGTTCTTCGGAAAGAGTTGTCAATCACAAGCTTCAAATGAGATTTATTGATCTGTTAATAAATTTACAGAAGGGATCGATATGTCAATGAAAGACTCACAGGATTTAAGGGTGCGGCGTACCCGCAAATGGCTGCAGGAAGCCTTATTATCCCTGATGTTAGAAAAGCCTTTTACCAGGATATCCATAGCTGAAATTACCAATCAAGCTCAAGTATCGCGGCCCACCTTTTATCTACATTACCGCAACAAAGAAGAAGTGCTGGAAGATTATCTCGACTCCATGTACAAGAACTTTATGATAGACATGCAGCCCTATCTGGATTCAATTATTCAGGGCAAAATGGCAATAAAGTTTTTTGAACAGATTGCAGATCAGGCTGTTTTCTTACGCTCGTTAATTGATTCAGAAGTTTCATATCTCGTTATGCAAAAATTGCACCGCTATTGTTATGATGTCATCAAACAATCTTTGGATCAGCCGCCTTTTCCTTCCATGGAAGATAAAACCTGGGACTTTGTGATTGCCAGTATTGCTGGCAGCGTATATGCCATCAGCATCCGCTGGCTGCAAATGGATATGCCGAAAACACCCAAGGAAATGGGGGAGTTGACGATGCTACTGATCAGGCCAGGGATTCGGGAAATGTTAACACAAGGGAGAGAATGAGTTATGTTATCTTATACAAAATTGTATAGAATAAATAAACTTCTCGCAATAGACTGATAAATTTTTCACTCCTATATCTATCTTTCAACGGAAACAGTCCTTTCTAAGAACGGATTAGCGTGCCGGCAGAGTTTAATGATGGATTTGTTGCTGATCAGTCGAAAAAAATTGGAAATTGGTCATTTTGCCCTACGCAAAGGCAGGCTGAATTTCTGCATTTCCCGGCAGGTGTAATGGAACAGGATGGAAAGTTTGTTGCAATCACTAAAAGAACAATTGCAGCGCTTATTGATTGAAATTGTGGAAAATTCTATGCTGTCAAAAACCCAGGCCTTCAATGGTGAAACCTGTACCGCCATGTTAAGTTTCCTGGAATGCATTTCTTTGGTAAGATCAACTCATGACCGATGAAAATAACCCCAACTCCCTATTAATGCAAACCCTGGAAGGTGTTCTGGAAAGAATCACCTTCCAGAATGAGGAGAATGGGTACACGATTGCCAAAATTCTGCCCAAAGGGAAGATACAGCCTGTGACGGTAGTGGGTGCGCTGGCTGGGGTGCAGGTGGGGGAATCGTTGATATTGTCTGGAACCTGGATCAACCATCACCAATATGGACGCCAATTTGAGGTCAAAACATACCAGGTGCGCTATCCAGCCACGTTGGAGGGCATTCGCAAATATCTGGGGAGTGGATTGATCAAAGGGGTTGGTCCGGTGACTGCCAAAAAAATTGTAGATTATTTTGGACTCAAAACACTGGATGTGCTGGATAAGACCCCCCAAAAAATTCTGGAAGTGCCGGGCATTGGTCCTTCCAAAGTAGAGCTGATTGGTACAGCCTGGATTGAACAACAACAGATCAAAGAAGTGATGCTGTTTCTGCAGGGACATGGTGTCAGTGCCAGTCTGGCAATCAAAATCTTTAAACAGTATGGTCAGAAATCGATTCAGGTGGTGCGGGAAACACCGTATCAATTGGCGCGCGACATATTTGGCGTCGGTTTTAAAACTGCTGACCAGATAGCACAAAAATTGGGGCTTGCGATGGACTCGCCAGAGCGGATCCAGACCGGTTTATTATATGCGCTCGGGAATCTGAGTAATGAGGGCCATTGCTTTGCAACCCCCGATCAACTCATGGCTGAGTCGGTCCCCTTACTGAATTTGCCAAAGGAGTTGTGTTTTGCTCAAATTGAAAACCTGGTAAAACAGGAAGCGATGATTGCTGATAAAGAAATGCTGTATTTACCACCGTTTTTTCATGCTGAGAAAGGTGTGGCAAATAAACTTTTACAAATCATGCGCAGCAGTATGGATCGGTTGGGGTCATTCAAAAAGGTAAACTGGCAATTGGCCTTTTCAGTGCTGGATCGCTCCAGTCAAATTCAGTTGACCACCCAACAGAAACTGGCTATCCAGACGGCATTAACAGAAAAAGTCAGTGTCCTCACGGGCGGTCCAGGTACCGGAAAAAGTACCATTACCGGCTCCATCATTCAACTCCTGCGAGAACGGCATGCCTCTGTTTTACTGGCAGCACCAACGGGGCGGGCGGCTAAAAGATTGAGTGAAACCACAGGCATACAGGCAAAAACAATTCATCGTCTGCTGGAGTTTAAACCCTCGGAAAGGGTGAATTTTGCCCGCGATCGTGAGAATCCACTGGATGCCGATCTGATTATCATTGATGAGACTTCCATGGTGGATATTTTGCTGATGAATCATTTACTGAATGCGGTCGAGGCGGGTTCGCATATCCTGTTTGTGGGGGATATGGATCAATTACCGTCGGTAGGGGCAGGCAATGTCTTGCGGGATTTGATTGAAAGCAATGTGATCCCGGTGATTCGTTTGGATACGATTTTTCGTCAGGCAGAGGATAGTTACATCATTGTCAATGCCCATCGCATCAATAATGGCGAAATGCCTTCATTTTCCAAAGAGGCGACAGATTTCTTTTTGTTTCCGGAGAAGGATGCAATTAAAGCGGCGGATTGGGTGGTTGATCTGGCCAGCGAACGGGTGCAGAACAAGTTTGGGTTCGATCCAATTCGGGATATTCAGGTATTGACGCCCATGCATCGCGGTGCCTGTGGGGTGACCGAACTGAATGAAAGATTGCAAAATACACTTAACCCGGAAGATCCCCGGAAAGCAGAGGTCCGGCACGGGTCGAGAACTTTCAGGGAAGGTGACCGGGTTATGCAGATCCGCAATGACTATGATCGCCAGATTTTCAATGGAGATCAGGGAATGATTTCCAGTATTGATACAGAAAACCATATTGTGATGATCAACTTTGATGAACGCCTGGTGCCATGTGAGACGGTTCAATTGGAAGAGTTGGTGCATGCATATGCCATCAGCATTCACAAATCCCAGGGTTCTGAGTTCCCGGTTGTGATCATCCCCTTACTGATGCAGCATTACATGATGTTACAACGCAATCTTCTGTATACCGCCGTAACCCGTGCCCGCAAATTGGTCGTGATGGTCGGGGACAAGAAATCGATTGCCATGGCAGTGCGTAACAACAAAATTGCTCTCAGAAATACCTACCTGAAAGAACGCTTGCAGGCCGGGCCTGAACCAGCGAAAACCAATACTTTATGGCAGGTCTAGCCCCAAGAACCGCCTTTTGAGCCAGTCCAACCGTTTCTTCTCATTTCAATTTGGATCAACTTATTGACGGTTTCTAAAACGGGTCTTAGAATAATAAAAATACTTAGCAGTGCTAACTAATTTTGATTGATAATGAGCCCATATAAACTGATTGCCCCTGAATTACCGGAAATAATAAAACTAAGGGATTTAATCCATGAAATCTCGCATATTTCAAAAGTTGAAATGATGCGTGAAATGGCTGACTATCAGATCACCCTGGCACAGTTCAATGTTTTACGCTGCATTGCACATCAGAATGGTGAGGTCTCCATTTCCAAAATCTCGCATGAATGTCAGGCGGTGCTTCCCACCATGTCGGGTATATTAGAGCGGTTGGAGCTGCGCGGATTGATCAGTAAATCAAGGGATTCAAATGACCGGCGGTCGTATTTAGTGTCCATTACACCGGAAGGTCAGTCTCTGTTGGATCAAATCAAACGTACTCACACTCAACAAATCGAAGGCTTCATGCTTGGGATCAGCGAAAAAGATAGAAAAAACTTTATTCGATTATTAGAACAATATTTAAGGAACCTGAAAACCCGGTTTGATCAACAAATGGAGGATCACATTGAATAAACGTCGCAACCTCGCAATTTTATTTTTTACCATGGTCGTAGTCATGATGGGGTTTGGCATGATCATCCCCATTCTGCCTTTTTATATCGAAAGTTTTGGTGCCAGTGGCAAAGGTTTGGGTTTGCTGATGGCTATTTACAGTATCATGCAGTTCATCTTTGCACCAATTTGGGGCGGTTATTCGGATCGTTTTGGCCGTAAACCGATGTTAGTGATTGGAGCGTTTGGAAATGCGCTTTCGCTGGTTCTGTTTGGATTGGCAACCGAATTATGGATGGTTTACGCAGCCCGGGCCCTGGGCGGTATGCTATCGGCAGCCATTCTGCCAACTGCCATGGCATATATCAGTGATACGACCGAGTCCAAAAATCGGGGTGGGGGTATGGGAGTGATTGGGGCAGCCATGGGAGTAGGAATGGTGCTGGGGCCAGGTTTGGGCGGTCTGTTGGCGGGAGATTCACTTTCTACACCGTTTTTTGTTGGCTCAGGACTTTCCATGTTGGCTTTATTTTTGATCCTGATTTTCTTACCTGAGTCTTTAGCAAAATCTGAACAAGTGAATGGGGTGAAAATCAAGGGATTTGATATGAAACAAATCTGGCAGGCCTTGTTTGGTCCTATGGGTTATTTAATGATTCTTTCATTCATTGTTTTCTTCGGACTTACCAATTTTGAAGGAATTTTTGGCCTGTATGCCCAGCATCGCTTTGACTACAATCCTGCTCAGGTTGGAACAGTGATGATGGTAATCGGAGTCGTTTCAGCGGTTGTTCAGGGCGGTCTTACCGGTCCTTTAACGCGCAAATTTGGGGAACGGGCAGTGATTAAGGCTTCCTTAATCGGCAGTTCTGTTGGTTTTCTGATTATGCTCTGGGCGTATTCTGATCTGACTCTGTATCTAACCGTAGGACTATTTGTGCTGGCGAATGCCATGTTACGGCCAGGAATTGCAGCATTAGTCTCCATGGAAGCAAAAGGTGGGCAGGGAACAGCGCTAGGGCTTGCGAATTCTTTTATGAGCCTGGGCAGAATTGTTGGTCCACTATGGGCAGGTATTATGTTTGATATCCAGATCTCCTTGCCATATTTGAGTGGTGCGCTGATATTTCTGCTTTTGTTTCTGATCAGCTTTCGTTGGTTACGCAAACCAACCCGATCCCACGTGGGCCAACGTGTGCCCCAACAGCCGGTGTAACCATCTGGTAGAGTGGCTGATTGTTTTCAGGAATGAGAGCATTGGCTTTTTGGTACAACCATTTGGCTGCATCCAATGCCTGAGTATGCACCACGGATACATGTTCAAGGGGTCCTAGTTTACGCACATAATTAAGCATGCGCTCAATGGCTCTTCCGCGCGTTCTGACTTTGTCAAAAACCGGAATTCCAGCATGGAAAGTCATTAATGGTTTGATGCGCAGTAAGGATCCTATTCCACGCATGGCCAGGTTGATCCTGCCGCTTAGATGTAAGAATTTCAATGTATCCAACAAAGCGTAAATATAGGTGCGGTTACCTAAATTGGTGATTGCTGCTTTGATATCTTTTATAGCAGCGCCTGTTTCGGCTAATTTACAGGCTGAAATTACCTGTAGTCCCGCCCCTAACGACAGCTGTTGTGAATCATGGGCTATTACCGGGATTTTGGTTTGGCTGGCTGCTTTAAGCACGGTGTTATAAATGCTGCTAAGGGTAGAAGCAACGTGGATGGAGAGGACCTGGTCATAACCCTGAGCAGCTGCATCATTATAAGCCTGTAAATAAGCACCAATTCCTGGTGCGGAAGTTTTTGGATGTTGCGAAAAGCTATCCAATCCATCATAAAATTGTTTGCGGGTCATCTCTATCCCATCAAGATAGCTCTGGGTGCCAATATTTATATAAGATGGCACAACGGTTACATCGTATTCGTGAAGCAAGTCATCAGGAACGTCGCAGGCACTGTCAGTTACTACTTTGATGCGCATATCGCCTCTTTGCCGAACATTGTTTCTAAGGGTTCTTAATGATATAAAATAAAGAAATAAATTCAAAAAATTAATTCAGGTTTTTAATTGATTGATATCATTGTATGCTAAAAGGTGGAAAATGGAAAAGAAAAACACTTTTGATATTCTAATTCTCAATGCCAGACCAGCCGCTGGAAAAAGTGAAATAATTGATTATTTGAAACAATGTTCACTCGAAGAGCGCAAACAACGCTTTAGAATCGCCGAATTTGAAGAAATAGATGATTTCCCGATGTTGTGGACCTGGTTTGAGGAAGATGATATTTTACAAAAGATGGGTTACCCGCGACTACATAGTGATGAGCAGGGTTATTTCAAAGAGAAATATCTCTGGCATTTGCTCATTCGGCGCATGAGTTTTGATTACCAGAAAAAAGTTACCAGAATCCCCAATTACCATCAATCCTATACCACCATTATTGAATTTTCCCGCGGCAGTGAACATGGTGGTTATCGTGAGGCGTACCAGCATTTGTCAAAAGAAGTGGTAGAACACATGGCAATCTTGTATCTGGATGTATCTTACGAAGAATCTTTGCGAAAAAACCGCGCCAGGTTTAACCCGAATAAACCGGATAGTATCCTGGAACATGGTTTACCAGATGAAAAGATGGAAGTTTTATATAAAGACGTGGACTGCCATGAATTGACGCAGCCTGATCCTGCCTATGTGTATATTCAAGGGGTCAATGTTCCCTATGTGGTCTTCGAAAATGAGGATGACGTCACCACTGGGCGTGGCGACGCATTAGGTGACCGTCTGGAAGCCAGACTGCAAACATTGTGGCAGCGCTGGAACAATCGATAAGGGTTTATACTTTGCTTGGGTTTGTACGCCTGAAATAAAAATAGAGCCCAAAGAGCACAACGATGAGAATAGGAATACCGGCTACCAATGCGATCGTCATGGTGCGAGAATTATTGTTCTGATGGGTTGCCGCGTTCACGTTTGATAAATCCTGTGCATTCATTTGCCGGTTCTGAATTGATACAGGGAGTTGGTCTTCGAATTCAGGGATCGCAAGGATCGTTTTATTGCCGGACTGAAGGGTCTTTTCTACCCAGTTTGACAATCCAGATTCGATTTGATCTCCTGTCAATACCTGATTGCCAATAATGACCAGGGGGACCCCAATATCGTTTTTTTGGACACCCAATCTTTCTGCCATTTGATAAAAGGAGTCGATGGTTTCAATTTCTTTTAATTCGATGGGGAAAATATAAATCTGGTCATTGTATTTGGTTACAAACCCGGGTAAAACCGAGTTGAGTATCTCCGCACAGTGGGCGCAATCTTCCATCCAAAATAAAATAATCACGACGTCGGCATTTGGATGGGCATCAAAATTCATTCCTGCTGCATGAGCGTTCGCATTTTCGGGATCTCCACAATCGTCAGCTTCCAAACCACAAATGTCATCGTTTTCATCTGTGCCAGCAGGAATTGGGGTAGGGGTTCTGGATTCTTGTAAGGAATCATTGAAAATCGCATCATTGAGATGACTCCCAGCGATAACTTTGAAATGGTGGATGTTCAATAAAAGGCTTGCCACCATGATGGAGAGAATAATTTTTAAGAGCCAGGGTTTCTTTTGCATGGGTTCATCCTGCTGCGGAGTTTTGTTTTTACCCGGTCTTGCGAGGGAAAACTATCCTTCATTATACCTGCCGTATTCCAGTCTGAAACCGGGTTCGCGCCAGGAGTGGAAAAAATGTGTTAAAAAATCGTTAAGGCAATACCAAATAGATAGCCAGCCAAAGTACTTAATATCGCAACCAGGACAACATATATGGCGGTTTTCTTTTTTCCCATGATGCCAGTCAAAACCAGTATAGACTGGATCGAAAGTTCGGGGTCGGAGAGTAAATAAGCTAACAAAGGACCACGCGCCATTCCCAAATCCAGGAACATTTTGGCAACAGGAACCTCCACCAGGGTCGGAAAATACATGAACACCCCAAAAATCACACCGACAGCATTTGCCAGGATTGTGTTTTCACCAGCCAGGGATTGAATCCAGGCTTCGGGAATAATCACTCTGGCAATGCCTGCCAGAAAAACACCAACAATGAGGATCGGGAAGATTTGCTTAACGAATTTCCAGGTTTCCCAAATCCACCCTGCTAAATCGTCCTGGTCAAATTTTCGACTGGCTACCAACCCAATCAGGATGAGCAGAATGACCTCACCAAAGAAACGTCCATTCAAACCGATCGAAGTGCTGTCAATCCCAACCAGCGGAGATGCAATTAAGATCGTGAGCGCGATGGCAATAAAACTGGCATAAGTCCAGCGATTAAAACCATCGAATATATTCTCAAACCCTTTCCATGCCAAAAATCCGATCACGATCAACATCAAAATCAGAAGGGCACCTTGAAGTGATAAATTGGAGGCATTCAGTGTGTTGATCAGCGTACCTTGTGGGTGGAGGGGTAGGTTCAAGTCGAAATAGACATTGGTTAGCAAAGGGATCTGCAATGTGCCCACAATCAGAATGAAAACCAATAACAGGAAAAGCCACCAGGTTGCGGGTTTAACCACCGCAGTCTGATCAAAAACACCGTTCTTTTGCATTTCAGACGCACGTTCTGCTTCTTCTTTCCGGAATATCCAGGCCATGATTAAGCCAATCACGATGCCAAAAACGATGGAAAGGATCAAACGTGCCATGGCGATATCAAAACCAATTGCAGCGCCGGTATAGGTGATGGCCAGAATATTAATCGCCGGACCAACGAACAGGAAAGTGATGGCGGGACCCAAGCCTGCGCCACGCTTCCAGATACCGGCAAATAATGGCAATATGGTGCAGGAGCAAACTGCTAAAACAAAACCACCAATGGAGGCTGCCGGGTAACTAACCCATTTGCTGGCTTTTGGCCCCAAAAAACGAGTGATGGTCTCCTTGGGGATCATAGCACTCATGAAGCCTGCGATAATAAAAGCTGGTACCAGGCACAGTAACACATGGGCGGCCAGATAGTCCAGCAGGCTTAACCAGCCTGCCGATAGCAAGGTGATGATTGTTGATAAGATTGTTTCCATAATGATTTTCCAACTTTGATGATATATTCAATATTCTGAATGTTATTTGCGTAAAAAAAGGGTGTTCTTCTGTGCCGGCATTAACCGGCTTTTAACCAATTTTCAATCTCGGTTTCACCAGGTATTCGACCACTGCTGAGCACCTTTTCATTAATGACCAGACCTGGTGTTGCGAGGATGGGGTATTCCATGATTTGCATGTGATCGGTTACTTTAACAATTTCCGCCTCAATATTTAATTTTTCGACAACTTTTCGGGTTTGCGCTTCGAGTCGCTTGCAGTTGGCACAGCCACTTCCTAAAATCTTAATGGTTAACATTTAATTCTCCTTCTCAATTGAATGGTGATAAGATACCTTGTTTTGACTGGTGGTACACTTTGGGCAGGGACAGCTGACCGGTTTAAGAGGGATTTCGCTGTTGCCTGGTTGTATGATTTTTGCGCTGATATCCAGAATGTCCAACACCTGTTGATCCTGAATTTGATAAAACACGTTCCAGCCATCACGACGATCGCTTATAATGCCAGCTTCGCGTAATACGGCCAATTGTTGGGAGAGATATGCCTGACGTACCCCCAGCGTTGCCTCGATATGGCAGACACAGGCTTCACCCTGGCGAAGAATTTTTATTATGGCGATGCGCACTGGATGTGCCAGGAGTTTTAATAAGTTGGCTTCCTGTGTTTCAAAATCTAATGTTAATTTGTGTGCTTTCATACATAAATCCTTTATAAAAATTGTAATCCCTGCTTTATGTCCCTTATAGTGACTGATATCACTGATAACAAGGATATTCATAATATTGAATATGTTATCCGGGTTGTAGATGGAAGCGTATTTTTATCATGAAGACCGGTTTATGCCTTCGCTGGAACCACCGTCTTTGGTTTAGTTCGCCAGAAGTTGCGTCGGTTTAAGAATTTAGCCAGTTCAACCAAACCCAGCATGATCGGCACTTCCCAGAATAGACCCATGGTAGTTCCCAACGCAGCCAGTGATCCGACACCGTACATGGATACAGCAGCTGCAATGGCAATTTCAAAGTGACTGGAAGATCCGATCAGCACCGTGATGACCCCTTCTTTATAGGCCAGACCAGCCATTTTGGTGATAAGCAAATTGAAAGAGACCACAATCAGAAAACCCAACAGCAGAGGTACCGATACCAGCCCTAGCAGATTGAAATTATTTAACAAGACCTGCCCATTCAGGGAAAACAATATCACAAGTGTCATTAACAAGGCAGCAATGGCTAATTTTCCAACGAGTGGCCGGTAGGTGTTATGGAACCAACCTTCTCCCTTGGATTGAATAATGACCCGTTTGCTGATGATGCCAATGATCAATGGTAAGCCTATGAATACCAGCGCAGAAATAACCAGTGCCCAACGGTCGATCGGGATATTCTGGATGCCGGTAAGCAGGGTAACAATGGGAACATACAGGACCAAAATGGTGAGGGTATTCAGGCTGGTATTGATAACATTTTGCTCCTGGTTACCATCCGCCAGTTTTCCCCATACCAGGACCATGGCTGTGCACGGGCTGGAACCCAATAGAATAATCGCGACGATCAGTTGTTCCTGGCCTTTAAGGAAAAAATGAGCCAGGGTTGCTGCCACGATCGGCGCAATAATCCAGTTAGAGAATAAGGTTAATAAAATGGGTTTCGGGTTATTCTTCAGTTTCTTCAATTCTGAAACTTGCAAATTCAATAAAGCCGGGTACATCATTAAAAACAAACAGATTCCAATCGGAATGGAGATGCCTCGAATTTGCCAGGAATTAATTGTTTCACCAATCCCAGGGATTAATTGTGATAACAGCAATCCCAAGCCCATACAGAGGGCGACCCAGAGTGCCAGATATTTTTCAAATTTATTCATTGCGCTTCTCCTCCGATTTCTGGTTTCGCGGTGGGCAGGCAGGTTCACGAAGGGTTATTCTTTCCGGATCGAAAAACGCCTTCATGCCGACCTGAATCGCCTGGATCTTTTCCTGATTAACAGAATAATAAATCCAACGCCCATCCGTATCGCCGCGTTCAGACTTTACCAAACCTGCTTCCTGGAGTACTTTCAGGTGATGAGAAATCAAATTGATAGCCATGCCAGTCTGACTGGATAATTCACAATTACAATGCACACCGGTCATGAGAATGTTAAATAATTTCAACCGGTTGGGATTTCCCAGCACCTGGAACAAAGAATTGACTTCCTGAAATGATTCCATAATACCTCATTACTTCAATATAGATTGAATTATATTACCGATTCTGCTCGACTGCAATAACGAAAATAATTACTGGTTACTGTCATTTGTAATGAAAAAAAGCACAGTATAATCAAGACACTAATGTAATGAGTGGAAAATTCAGGGGAAATTGATATTAAATAAAAGCTTCTGCAAGCTTTCGAGGAGGACGACCACATGGGGATGAGACATCAGAATTGGTCTCAGTTTGTTCAGGCAAGCAAAGAGACTCCAAAAGTATCGAGAACATTATTAAAGCGCGTGCTGGATTATGCGTTGCCATATCGCATGCAGATTATTTGGATGCTGGTGTTAATCCTGTTAACTTCCGCTTTGGGGCTGATCTCACCATTGATCCTGCGTGAATTAATTGATCGAACGCTGCCGGATAAAAACGTCAATAACCTGGTATGGTTAGCCCTGGCGCTATTATTGGTTCCGATTCTTAGCGGTGGATTAAGAATCATTCAACGGCGTCTGAACGCCAGTGTAGGGGAAGGAGTTATTTTTGACTTGCGGGTGGCGCTGTATGAACGTTTGCAGCGTATGAGTTTGCATTTCTTTAAACATACCAGGTTGGGTGAATTGATAAGCCGACTTAACAACGACGTCATTGGTGCCCAAAATGCCATCAGCAATACCATCGTCAATCTGGTAACAAATGTCGTCCAGGCAGTGGCGATTCTTATTGTGTTGTTCACACTGGAATGGCGCTTGACTCTGGTGAGTATCATCATTATGCCGGTCTTTCTGATTGTAACCAAACGCCTTGCAAATATCCTGCGAGACATTGCCCGCCAGGCGATGGATCTGAATGCACGCATGAACGCAATGATGAATGAAACCCTGAATATTGGCGGGGCAATTTTGGTGAAACTCTTTGGTCGCCAGAATACCGAAGTTGAGCGCTTTGAACAACGCGCTGGGCAGGTACGGGATATTGGGATCCGTAGAGCTGTGATTGGAGTGTCTTTCTTCGTGATCATTGGGCTGGTGAGTGCCATCGGTTCGGCTCTGGTGTATGGATTGGGCGGTTATCTGGTGATCAAAGATTCCCTGACCATTGGAACCATCGTCGCCTTTGGTGCTTATCTGACCAGTCTTTACTCGGCATTGGAAGGGTTGGCGAATGCTCCAGTGGAATTTGTCACCTCGATTGTCAGTTTTGAACGCGTGTTTGAAGTGATTGATTTACCCAGAGATATCCCGGAAAAAGAAAATGCAATTGTATTGAAAGACATTCATGGTGAATTGATGTTTGAAAATGTCTGTTTTCATTACGATGATAAGTCTGGTGGTTTATCCGATGTGCGCCGCTTTGGCCGGGCTGACCAGGTAGATGCAGTTTTATCAGATCAGGAGCAGGGAGAACAAGATTCCGAGGATGAGCCAACCTCCCAGGCGCGTGTAATTGCTTTGGAAGATATCAACTTGCAGGCCCATCCCGGTCAATTGGTGGCTCTGGTTGGACCATCTGGTGCAGGCAAAACCACGCTAACCTACTTAATTCCCCGCCTGTATGATCCAAATGAAGGCCGGGTGATGATTGATGGGATTGATTTGAGAGATGTAACGCTGGACTCATTGAGTGACCAAATTGGAATGGTTACCCAGGAGACATACCTGTTCCATGATTCGATACGCACCAATCTGAGTTATGCTGATCTGGATGCCAGCCAGGAAGACCTGGAAAAAGCCGCCAAAGCCGCCAATATTCATGACTTTATTATGGGGTTGCCAAATGGTTATGACACGATTGTGGGTGAACGTGGTTATCGCCTGAGTGGGGGAGAAAAACAAAGGATTGCTTTGGCCAGGGTGATTCTAAAAGACCCCCGTATATTGGTGCTGGATGAGGCCACCAGCCATCTGGATAGTGAGTCCGAAGCGCTGATCCAGGAAGCGTTAAAACGAGTCATGGCGGGCAGAACCAGCATTGTAATTGCACATCGCCTGAGTACCATTCTGGCAGCCGATCAAATCCTGGTGATTGATCGTGGCAGGATTGTAGAATCAGGTACACACCCAGAGTTGATCGCGGAAGATGGTTTATACGCCCATCTATATCGGACGCAGTTTTCAGAATCAGAAAAATAAACAAACAGAGATCACATTTTTCTCTGTTTGTTTAAAATTGATTTTTAGGTGGTTAATTCGACCAGATTATTTCATCCCATAGCGGCGCAGGGCTGTGTCGAGGATCATATTGACCAATTCATGGTGATCAATTCCCTCTGCTGCTGCTTCGATGACGATATCTGAGATGCCAGGGGAAAGTCCCGGCAAGGGATTAATTTCCAGGATATACGGTTTCCAATTGTTGCTGGCGTCCAGACGAAAATCGATCCGCGAAACATCCAGAGCCCCGGTCACACGGAAAACAGCCGCGGCGTACCAGTTGAGATCTTCGACCATTTCAGCATCCAGGGGGGCCGGGCAGACATAATTAAGCTGATCCGCCAGGTCAACTTTTAGTCGATTGCTATAGACCACATCGCTGTCTTTAAATGGTTCCAGGTCAACTTCCATCGGTGGGAAGAAATGCAAACCTTTCTGCATACGGGGTAAATTTTCGTCGTGGGGGAGGCGGCGGGCAGCCGGGCCATCCAGGTTGCCCACCAATCCTACCGTGACTTCACGCCCTTCAATATAGCGTTCTGCCAGAGCAGGTTGTTTATAGCGCAGAAAGATCTCGGTGATCTGATCCCTTAATTCGCGTTCATCGTTGACAATCGATTTTCCACTAACGCCCATGCCGGTGCCTTCACGGCTGGGTTTTACAAACAGAGGAAATCTTAAATCATCATTGAGTGGTTCATCGGCCCGTTCAAATACCTGAAATTCGGGCGTCGGTAATTCATGCCAGAAGAGAACTCGTTTGGTCATGGGTTTATCCAGGGTTAGCGCTAATGTCATCACCTTGGAACCAGTATATGGGATCCGCATCATTTCTAAAATAGCAGGTACCTGGGCTTCGCGGCCATCACCAAAATGACCTTCACAGATATTAAAACAAATATCCGGTTGATATTTATTCAATGAATCAACCAGGGTAATATTTCCTTCTAAGAATTCGCAATCATGTCCGCCTGATTTGATGGCTTCTACGATGGACAGTATGGTTTTGGTTGAATCCAAATCATCCCATTGATCCTCTGATAAATCCGCAAATTCTGGTGCATTTTCTTTGGCGTTTGCCAATAAGGCAACCTTAAGTTTTTTCATTTCTCTTTGGTTCACCAATCCTTCTTTTATTTTTTCTTTATTATCACACTTAATGAAAAATTGTGGTCAGGTTTATTGTTCGATTCACATCAATAATCATTTCACTAAAAAATTGACCCTTATAGATATTGCATCCCAGGCAAGCTTGTTGTAGAATCTAACTACTTTCAAACTGTAGTCTACAGAGTCTACAGAAGGTTATATCGAAAAGAACAAAGGAATCAAATAATTGCATAAGTTAAAGCTTCTTTTTTCCATTCATCTATACATCTGATCAAAAAAATTAAGGGAATTTACCTCCCTCGGTGTTGATAAATCATTTTGAATTATAGGAGTTTTTGTTATGTACGAAGCAGTCTGCCCTGCTTGTGGTGAAGACATTAAGTTTGAAGAAGACTTACAAGTCGGGCAAAACACGGTTTGTCCCAAATGCCTGGAATTATTGGCGGTTGTGATGATGGATCCGTTGATTTTTGATCGTTATTCATTCGCTAATGCTGTACCAGTATGGTTTGATAGCGAAAAGGAAGAATCAGCCAAAAAACATGAGCGTAAGAATAAACATCGACATATCGAAGTGGATGATTATGATGATGTATTTTTACGGAGATCAGCAAAAAAAATACGTAATAAAAACCGTATCGATTGGTAATTTTTTCGTAGTATTGCAATCATCTGGGGTTTGGTTTTTGCGGATATGCTCACCAAAAGAGCCGCCAACCTCCTTTAATTGAGATGTTACTTTTTTCCTGAACTGAGATCTTTGTTATTGATATAAAGAGGAGTTTTTGAGACGGCCGCCCAAAAACTCCTCTTGAAGAGTTCGAATATTTAAAGATTACTTACGGGCACCATTGACAATCCAGATGCGAACGCGTTCCAATTCTTCCGCGCTAAACTGACCTGGATGCTCATTACCAGGAGCCTGACTTTGCATGATCAGGCTTTCCGCCGGATTGCCTGGAATGACAGCCATGCCACTATTACCACCTTGAATGATCCCGCTATATGTTTTGACGGACAGTCCACCGGATTCGCCATGGCAAAGCCCACATTTTTGTTCAAAGAGATAATTGATGCCGCCATCCCAGGTATTGGCCACTTCAAAATCAGGTGTTGGGGAAGGCATAGGCGTGGGAAATGGCGTGGGGGTGCGGGGAACGAATACATCCACATCTGCATATACTTTGGGGATGGTTGTAATAGCGGTTTCTTCATAATTTGCCAAAAAGATGACGAAAGCTACCATGATCACCGAGAATACAATGGATACTGGGGTGAAAATTTTCATCCTCTTTTTGAAAACCACTGGATCCACTTCTGGTTGTGGTTCACTGGTTTCGATTTTCTCTAATTCGGCCCCATGTTCTTCCATCATCTCGTGGTGGGTCAGGTGTCCTTTGAACATGGACCAGTTCCAGTGTTTGATGTGGACATGATAAAAATGCCACAATAAAATGGCCAGCACTGCCAGAACGGCCTCCAACCCATGGGCTACTTTGGCAGCCGGGACCAATTCGCCGGGAAAGATTCTGGTGGTTAAAATGGGATTCCAGAGCATAAAGCCGGTCAGACCCATCAGGAAATAGCCCCAGATCATGGCAAGATATTCCAATTTTTCTGTGTAGTTATAGCGCGGCATTTTGGGTACTTCTTTTCGCAGACCCAGATTGTATAGCAAAGAGTTGACCGCATCGAAAATATCTTTAATGCCTGGCATCATGCTGGCTTCTTTTTGTTTTACAAATACCAGGTAAGCCATGAAAATGAAGTGGTAAATTCCTTCCAGAAAAAAGGTGACTGCCGCAATACGATGAATAATTCGTACCATTTCAATACCACCCAGAAAACTGATGATACCAATGGAAATACTATTCAAGGCATATTTCTGCACCAAACCGGTCACGCCCAGCGTAGAAAAGGAAAGGATCAATAAAATGTGTTCAAGTCGTCTGCCAACTGTAAAGCGCAGGTATTTTTTGGTTTGATCACTCATGGGTATTTTCCTCCTCACCTTCGACAGCAACTTTTACAGGTTTGGGTTTGAAGAATTTCATGCGCAGCCGGCCATAAATATCACTGAGAACGAAAATTGCCATGCCACCTAAAACGACTGGAATCAGGTATTTATAAAATTCCGTGACGTAAAAAACGATCGGGTATTTATCTTTATCAGGGATGTAGTGACTGAGCCAGGTATCTGGGAAGTTTGTGGTTGCATCCGGGTGGCAACTCTGGCAGGCTACCAACATATTCTGTTTCACGGACAGACCTTTATTCGGATCATTTACAGAAAGGATGTTATGGATACCATGGCAATCATAACAAACTGCTTTATTGGTAAGCTGGTCTGGTTCAGTTATATCAAACAATGTTACTGTGGTTCCATGAAAATCAGCCACATAGGTGTCTAAAACCTGGGTGGATAAACCATATTTATCCATGATGATTTCATTGGTATGGCAGTCCGCGCACAAATAGACGGAGCTGTTGCGAAATTCGGCTGTGCTGGTATCTTCCATGGTGTGAACACCATGACAATCAATACATCCGGGAACATCCGGATTATCTTCATTGATCATGGCTTCGCCGTGTACACTCTCCGCGTATTCCTTATAGATATCATTATGACAATTAGCACATACTTCAGAATGTTCAATCTTGCTTAGTTCTTCCATGTATGGCTGCGCATGTGGATCATGGCAATTGGAGCAGGTTGGTGCGTTCACGTCACCCAGACTGAGCAATTGTCCATGAATACTATCTTTGGTCTGGCTGGCTTGCTCCTCATGACACTCCACACAGGAGAGATCTCTTTGCAGTTGATATTCATGCAGTGTTCTGGCTGTTTTGATCGGATGCGGAAAACCGGAAATATCAGTATGGCAGTTTACGCAGGCAATATCATTACGGTCATGAACTGAATTGGCATAGTCATTGACATCAATCTGAATGAATAAACTTTCTCCACTCAACAGCGGGATCGGGTTATAAGCATCCGCGTGACAGCTAAGGCAGTACACATTGGAGGTAGTATCGATGGGTGGCTGTGGGTCATCCTCGGATTGTGCCGCAACTTTTTCAGGTGTATTCAGCATACCCGTAACAACGATTAATAAAAATATAGCAGTCAGGAGAAGAAGAATACGTCCAGGGTTGCGGAGATTAATTCTCTTCATATATTTCTCCTTGATTTTGTGTCAGATTGGAAATTCGCATTATGTGATGAGATGTCCTTTTTACAATGAACATTAATTATATATTAAAAAAGGAGATTTTTTGGAAATTAATGCCCATAAATTAATAAAAATTTAATGTTGTGAATATTTTCACTTTATATCCCAAATTTTACAATATGATATCTGTCTGTAATCAATTGATCGATATCCCCTTTTGTGGCTTATGGGGTTATAGAATGATATAGCTTTTACTTATAGAGAACTTCACAAATTCAAAAAAATATCCTTTCAATCATTTGGGGTTCTGTTTTTTTTGAGATGATCCGTTTATTATTCATTTGCACCTGCATTGATCCAAGCTATGATTTCTTCTAATTGTTGATTGGTAAACTGACCGAAATGGGGCGGTTCAGTTTGTTGTGCTAATACCAGGGGGCTATTGGCTGCGTCACCAGGGATAATAATTGCGCCTTTGTCTCCGCCACGCATAATGGATTCATAATTACTCAAGTTGATCCCAGCCAAACCGCCAGCAGCGTGGCAGCTCAGACAAACGCTAAAAGAATCAGCAATCATTGCATAACTGGGTGGGAGACCGTCCTGACCGGGTTCTTCAACAGGTTCTGGTGTTGGCGTGGTTTCGATTAATGTGCTGAGAATCTGTCTTAAGCGGGGCGCATTAAAACCTGCGTATTCCCATGCCTGGCCATGACACCCAGAATTACTACAAAAAGATGTGTTGCTCGATCCCCCTGGATCATCCATGCTATGACAATTTTCACAGGTGTTGTTTACCACCTCGTGATGAACGGTGATCCAATTTGTGTCTTTGTGTGAGGAAGGCTCAATACCGGTGCTCACCTCGATATTGGTGATGAAGTCTTCTGGACCGGAAACAACCGGGATGGAATGGCAGAGATTACATTCTAAGCGGACAGCTTCATTTTCACTCGTTAAATGTTTTCCATCATGACAGCGGAAACAACCCGGTGAGGTTAAATGTTGACTATTATCTGGATGTGTATCCCAGCGCATTTTCTGATCAATAAAAACATTATCCTCGTAATATTTCCAGAGGACTTCGATGGTGGTTTCCAGGTCAGTTCGATATTTTGCAAAAGCAACAGGAAAATTCTGTTCATAGTTGGGAATAAGTTTTTCAATATTTACGCGAGCTTCTTCGTATGTTTTAAAATTTCCCTTTAAGGCTGTAGCAGCATAATTTCGGATATATGGTATATTCTGGTTTATTTCTCCTCTTGATAACATGTCATCTACTGCCCTATCCGGGTATTCAATTGAATGAGCAGTGCGGTTATGACAGGACATGCAATCCATATTCACCAATTCTGTTTCATCAATCTGGTTGATATCAAAATCTGTTTCGGTATCCACATATTCGGTGTAACTTCCGTCCTGGTTGACAACACGGACATAAGGAATTTCCTGCATACCCTCATCGGTTGGATAAAACAAAACAGGATTCTCTATATGCCAGTGAATACCAAACCCTAACCCCTCACGCTCACTACCACCACCAGTTTTCATAATTAAATAAGTTGTTGTTTCAGTATTATTTTCATCCTGGGCATAATGGTTGAAATCAATCAAGGTGTCATTGGAAAAAACTTGGGGATAATGACAGGTTTCGCAGACATCTCTGGCAGGTCGCATATTTTTTGCCACGATGGGATATTCGTAACTATTGAGTAACATAGCAGAGCCAGTTTGATAGGAATATTCGATTTTACGGATAATCTGAGTTCCTAATTCAGCGCGGCCAAGGTGGCAATCCTCGCAAGTGACTCTGGCATGATCTGAATTGAAATGTGTGACATGCTGGGGCGGCATCGTATGGCAGGCTGTGCCACAGAAATCAATGGTATTGGTATATGCCCATGTTTCAGTTGCAAGAAGACCGGCAGCGATGATTAATACGATTATGATGCCATACGGCAAAAGCTTCATACCCAAGCTTGTGTCGGGTGAGGGAAAGAAAATCTTCTTAATCCAATTACCCTTTTTTTTCATGGAATTCTCCTCACTGGATTGTTTGTATCCTTTCAATAATTTGGGCTATGTTTTTTGGCGAGCAGGCTCGCCAAAAAAGACGCCTACCCTATTATTGAGATGTTACGATTGTTTGTGCTTTTTGGAACGAAAGGAAGTAAATTAAAAAATCCCATGGGTTATTAAGCCCATGGGATTTAATATAGAGCTGATTATGGCCGTACCAGTCCGGTCAAATCACCACCCACATCTTCGATCGAATCATACAAAACTTGCAGGATGTAGGTTGGGTTATGGGCATAAGCGCCTGGATCTTTCAAGGCATACTGATAGTTATAAGCTGCTTTGAGTAATCTGGGAGTCCAGGTTTTAAACTGATTTCCAAAATTGACTTCATCGGCGTCAGTGATACCGTCTGCATTGGTATCGACGAAGAAATAGGGATACGCATGTGAATCGTACACGAGAGGTGTACCGACCTTGGTGGAATTCTCGAGGATGGCAGCATACAGTTTTTCGGTGAGCGTTTCTACTTCACCATAAATACCTTCGGTAACTCCATCGCCATCATAATCATCCAATAATTTAATACGTATGTCTTCTGGATTATCGGTTTGGTGACAACCCTGACAGGTCGCTGCTTTCACTTCCAGACCATGGACATCATGACAGTCAACACAGGTGGAGAAGCCAACGACATGACTATTTTGACCAACATAGGTTTTGCCTTCATATTCGTACACGCCTTTGACATCGGTACCAAATAAAGTTGCACCGGCTGCAAAATAATGGACATTTCTGAAACTCAAACCTTCAACAGCCACATCATCGCCGGCGTCACCAATGGCGCGGTTCACACTGACGGTAGACTCACGTCCCTGGTGACAATTGAGGCACAGATTTGCGGATGGTTTTTCGCTAAAGCCAACTTTGGCTCCACTGGGGAAGGTTACGGACTCAACCGCATACACCGCAGGCCATTCGGCCGTGTTGTGGCAAGATTCACACCATAACCCACTGGTGGGGGTGTTGGAAATATTGGTGCCTTCTTTAATGAATTGTGGTAAACCGGTGGCAGCGTGACATTTTGCACAAGATGCTGGTACAGCACCATCTGCATCCCAATGTCTCCAGGCTTCTGTGTTGCTGGCAAAATGGCCAGCATCATCACGCGCAGCTGTGCTCAGGTCAACCGGGGTATCTACCACTGTATTGAGATCAGCGATGGAATCGTGCAGGAGTTGAACTAAATACTTGCCACCATGTGCATACCCACCAGGATCTTTACTGACTGTCTGGAAGTTATAAGCAGCTTTTAGCAAGCGTGGCGTCCAGGAAGCAAATGCATTTGGAAAGACCGCTTCATCCTCACCTGCTTCTCCATCAGCATTGGTATCATTGAAGAAGTATGGATAGGCGTGGGCATCGTAAGCCAGTGGCATTTCCAAAACTTCTGCTGCATAGGTTTGCATGGCTGTAAATGTCATTTCCTTCAGACCTTCGATTTCGTAGAACATTCCTTCAGCTATATCACCATCACCATCATAATCCATGAAGGATGAAGGTTCGCGAATTGCGCGTAAGTCCTCAACACTGTTGGCTTCATGACAACCAGCGCAGGTGCTGAGTTCCAATTCCAATGAATGCGGGTTGTGGCATTCGAAACAGGTTTCCACGCCTTGAACATGTTCAAACAACGTGTCATAGGTCATACCATCATATTCATAGCCACCTTTCACCTCTGTCCCGTAGCGGCTAACCGCGGCAGCAAAATAATGGATATTGATGAAGCCCAGATCAGCAGAGACAACGTCATCTTCAACGCCAGCGGTGGCGATGGCTTCATCAACCTGCACTTTGGATGCACGACCTTGATGACAGGTCATACAAATCGCTTCACTTCCCAGTTCCGTGAGTTCAACCCCAGAGGGGAACATAACGGAAGACAAAGCCATAGTGGCGTCATTATGACAGGTTTGACAATCAATGACCGTATCAACTGGTGCATTGGCTTCAACGACGAACATCTCACTCCCATCAGCGCCGACAAAATCCTGGAATCCGGCAGAACTATGGCACGTGGCACAGGCAGCCGGTACTTCCATTGGATCTTCTTCGTCCCAATGACGGAAAGCTTCGGCTTCTTTGTCAGCATGGGGTGAATTCTTCCACGCTTCCTCGAATGGAGCTGCAACTGTTTCGGGTAATTCCGGACAGGTTTCAGGTTCTGGACAAGCCTGGGTGGGGGCTGTCACAGGAGCTTCATCAACGGGTGATTCCGGTGTTTGGGCACAAGCGGAAAGTAACACTAGAGCAAGTCCGAAAATCACAACCAATATGAATTTTAATGTAGACTTTGTTTTCATAAATCTCTCCTCAATTGAATACAAAATAGAATTTGGTAAAGTGATATATGTTTTTGGCCACCTCCATGATTAAAATTAGATGATTCTCACCAAGTATATCAATAATGTTTTATTAAAACAATATTAGAATTAAGACCAATTTTGTCAATATTGAATGATATAATTAAAATAATGTAAATTATTATTTACATTATAATAAAAAATATAGTATTTATTGTAATATGTCACAAATAAAGTATACGCTTGTGCGTTAATAAAAAACCAAAAAACACATGGTCACCACCTTTTTAGAGATTTTACAATTTATTGTACGTACAGATATAATTGTGTAAAGATTCAAATTGGATACGAAAACAATGAAAATTGGCATTTTGTCGGACACACATAATGACCACCAAAATATTCAAAAAGCACTGACTATTTTTGAACGTCATCAACCGGATATGCTTATCTTTTGTGGGGATGCCACGACGGTTGAAGTGATCGAGTGGTTTTGTGAATATCCCCTCATTTACACATTTGGCAATTGTGATATTGCGACGGGTGAAATTAAAGCGCTCTTAAGAGCATACAGTCCCTCAAATTTTGCCGGGTTTGTTTTTGAAGGGGAGTTGGGTGGCAAAAAAGTTGCGGTTACTCATGGACACCTGATGAATGTCAACGATGAAATGATCAGTAGCGGCAAATTTGATTACATATTTACTGGCCACACTCATTTACGTATGGATCAGCGCATTGGCAATACCAGATTGATCAATCCGGGTGCCTTAGGAGGTGCTCAAAAAGAGATCCGCAGTGTTGCAATTCTGGATTTGGAGATGGATCAGCTCATTTTTGAAATGCTGGCGTAAATCGTTTTAGAAAGGCTACCAACGGGCGTGGTGTTCTTCTGCGAATCCGATCAAGTCCTTGATTTCAAGTGTTTGGCCTTCATCAGTAACCAGTGTGCCGCTGTATTTCCCAAACATTTGATGTACCTCAGAAATAAGAATTTTTACATCCGTTTTGGCATGGCGGTCGAAAAATGGTGTAAAGGTCAGGTTTAAACGTTGATCCTCTGAAACCATCGTCCAGGGATGCATGAAGTTCTCCGGGTCATAACGAAATGTCAGCTTTCCAATTTTTTGGATTTTTCCATTCAGGATAAAGGCATTTTCGGAGGCGGCACTGGTATCACCAAAGCCGTAGCCCATGTTCAACCCGATTGTATGCTGGTCTGACGTAAACCCTGAGGCGGAAGCCCACACCCAGAATGAATCATAAGCCCACACTCCGCGACCCCAATCCAGATTCGCTAGAGCGGTTTCAGGGGTCATTTCATAACGATGGCCGAGATATTCCACCCAACCCTGTGTGGGTAGGCAATTGATCTTGCGGTTGAAATAAAAGCGCTGTGTTTCGATTGGAATCACCAGATTCATCGATTCGTGACCGGATGGTTGGTGGAGTTCTAATTCGGCATTCAGATCCTTGTTCTGATAAAAATTTTTCCAGGCAATGGATAGTTTTCTCTGATCGTTTGCAGTACTGAAGCGTAGTTTTACATTTTTATTTTGATATTGGGTTACCCCTTCGGTGCTGTTGCGGGCAATTTCCACACCGGACGCAAATGGGATTGCCAGAGTCTCTTCGTGCATGGTCTTGTTTTCAAAGTCGATCACGTAGGCGAATACCATCCCAAGATATCCGATATCGGACACCGTGAATGAGAAATAATGGGTTTTTGTAAACAGTCCATAATAATCCCAACGTTTTAGCCGTAATGGCTGCAGGAATTTTAGTTTATAAAAATTTACGTATTCCAAATTAGAATCTAATAACGCTTGTGGAGACCATCCTTTTTCTGCTAATTCTCCATTAGGTTTGAGTAATGGTCCGATTTGAGTGATTTGTTTTTCCATTTTTCCCTCTTTTGATTAAATTTTATCTAAAGCCTGAGCAAGATCATCCAGCAAATCTTCCACGTTTTCAATGCCAACAGAAATCCGCACCAGGCCATCAGTGATACCGGCTGTGAGGCGATCTGCGCGTGGCACGTTAACGTGGCTCATACTGGCGGGATGCTGAATGAGAGAATCAACGTTGCCAAGCGTGGGCACCAGAGCAAATAACTTGACACGGTTCATAAAATGGATGCCCGCCTGATAACCATCTTTGAGTTCAAAGGCCAGCATGCCGCCGAAAGCTTGCATTTGCCGCTTGGCAATGTCATGTCCGGGATGATCGCTCAAGCCAGGATAAAATACCCGTTCGACTTTTGGATGATCCAACAACCAATGGACGATGGTGTTGGCGTTTTCACAATGACGGGACATTCTTAATTCAAAGGTCTTCAAGCCCAAATGGGTCAACCAGGCATCAAAGGGAGAGGGCGAACCGCCATACAGTTTGAGTTGATTCCAGAGACGTTCCTTAACCCAGTTCAGATGCCTGCTCAGAACAACGCCACCGATGATCGTACCGTGGCCACACAAATATTTTGTGGTGGAATGCAAAACGATATCAGCACCCAAACTGAATGGGCGCTGACAATACGGGCTGGCAAAGGTATTATCCACCAGTAACCAGGCGTTATATCGGTGGGCAATCTGGGCTAGCGCCTGCAGATCGACCAGGGATAGATTGGGATTGGTAGGGGTTTCTGCATACGCCAGGCGTGCATCGGGATGATCATGAAACGCCTGCTCCCATTCATTGATATCACCCGTTTTTAGCCAGATGACCTGAATTTTGTTTTCATCCGCCAGATGATGCAGTAATGAATAAGTTGCCCCATATAAATTTTGATGGGTGATGAGCTTATCACCACTTTTGAGGCAACCCAGCAGCGCAGAAGAAACAGCAGCCATCCCGGATGCGAAGAGGTGCCCATCGAGAGGTGTGCCGGTATCCGAAACGACCTCCGACGGTAAATCCATGGCTTCCAGGGCGGCGATCTTGCTGACTATCTGACTTTGGTTGGGGTTTTCAATGCGGGTGTAATAGTATCCGGGTTGTTGATTTTGAAAAATGGCAGCGCCGGTTTCCACATCCTGAAAACGGAAAGCGGAGGTTTGATAAATGGGGGTAATGTGAGAGCGCATGTCATTGGATTCCTCTGCATGATGTGTGACAATGGTTGAAATACCCATTTTACGTTTTGCCATAACGACCTCCGACCAGATGATACCTTGATTATACTGCGAGTATGAGGAGGGGAAAATCATTATTGATTGGACTTGGGGCGAATACATTCTTGGTAGAACGCATTGTATGGGTTCGAAGCTACGGTTTAAGGGGGATAGAAAAGGTAATGAATGAGTGTGTTTTAGTAGGTATTACCCAACGTGGAAGGAAATTCGCAGCCACAAGGGATCAGGAGGGTTTTCTTGACGATCTGACCTCGATGAGGTATCCTTTAGGCGTCCGGGTGGGGCCGGCGCGGCAGAAACCTTCGAACCTCGTCAGATCCGAGAGGAAGCAGCGATAAGGGGGTACCTCTGGGTGCCGCCGGGAACCCTACCCGGACATTTTTATTAAAGATTGGCACAGGCATGAGTGAAAAACCACCCATTTGCAATTATGAGGGATCTGATTACCAGGCTAGCTTCTGGGATCAGGCAGACCGCGCCTATGAAGATGCTGTTGAAGCGGTCGCTTTAGAGCGATTACTCCCTACCCATGGCAAATTATTATTGGAATTAGGCGCCGGAGCTGGCCGCAACACCCCACGCTATGCTGGCTATGAACGTGTGGTTTTGCTGGATTATTCAAAAACCCAGTTGCAACAGGCACAATCCCGGCTGGGAACAGTGGAACGCTATCTCTATGTTGCCGCGGATGTGTATCGCCTGCCTTTTGTAGCCGGTTTGTTTGATGCCGCTACGATGATCCGCACTTTGCATCATATGGCAGATGCCCCCAAAGCCCTGCAACAAGTGCGCTCGGTCTTACAGGAAAACGCAGTATTTATTCTGGAATATGCAAATAAGCAAAACCTGAAAGCAATTTTGCGTTTTTTGTTAGGGAAACAAAAATGGAACCCATTTTCACCGGAACCGATTGAATTTGCTGCCTTGAATTTTGATTTTCACCCGCGCACGGTAAGGACCTGGCTGGAAAATAATGGATTTGCAATGCAAAGACAGTTGACCGTTTCGCATTATCGTATGGGATTGTTCAAGAAATTGATTCCGTTGAAATTTTTGGTGTGGATGGATAGCCTGGCACAATTAAGTGGCGATGCCTGGCAACTCAGCCCGAGTGTATTCAGCCGTAATCTAGCGGTCGGTTCCAGTCAGACTGCCCTACCAGGGTCATTCTTCAAATGCCCGTTGTGTGATTCGGCACTGGAAGACACACCGCCTCTGCTGGTTTGCCCGGGATGTGGGCAGGAATACAAAGTGGAGAACGGGATTTACGATTTTCGGGTAGAGGAAACGCACCGGGTCTGATCCGGGTAATTATTACCCCTCTTTTTCGACCACCCAAAAATGGGATAACCCCAGTATCTGAAAAGGTGTTTTTTCTAAGAATTGCAAGAAAGCGCGTAAGAATTTCCCCAAAGTGGGCTGGCGTGCAATCACATTGTCATAGGCTCCAAAAATAATGGATTGTTGGATAAATTTTACCGGCAATCCGGCAAACAGTTTTTTCAATTGGCTTTTTGAATAGGCGCGCACATGCGGAGCTAACTGATTACGCCAGGGAGTAGGGAGGTAGTTCACCAATGGTATGTTACCGAAGCGATAATTTCCCTGCCAATAAATACCGTGCGTTTCAAATGGATAACCACGGTTGGGGCAAAAAATGACCATACGGCCGCCGGGTTTCAAAGACCGTACCATCTCCTGAATAGATTTGCGATCGTCCTGCACATGTTCCAGCACTTCATTACTGAGGATTAAGTCAAATCTGTTTGCAGGAAAGGGCAAATATTCGCCAACACCACAAACGACCTGATCCACGGTGGCATGTGCTGTAATGGTGCGGTCAAGTTCCACATCCAGCCCCACAGCTTGTTGGGCATTTACTGCCAGACGGGAAAGGTATGCGCCTAACCCTACCCCGATTTCGAAGACTACTCCCTGGGTGCGTTCGCCAGCAGCCTGTTGAATCATCTGCAAGCGGCGCATTTGCCCGGCACGCCAGACATAAGATGGCTCCCCGCGTAATGCTGCTTTATCTGAATAAGAATTACTCATTGGCTGATTTTTCTCCATGTTGAGTGTAAACCCAATACTACCATAGCCTCAGGGATGAGAAGTTGAAACCAGAGTCTATTCAAGCGCAGGTTTTTGTGCCCAATGGATGGCCACCGTATCAAACATAGCTCGTTGAAACAAAATTTTCTGGAATCCAGCGCGAGCCAGATAGATGACCAATTCCTCTGCTGAAAGGAATTGATCGGTAGAGGTAGGGAGGTAAACATATGCATCCCGATCGCCGGTGAGCATTTTTCCCAAAAAAGGGATCACTTGATGCGTATGGAACTTGATGAATGGACTCAGAATGGATTTCTTTGGCCGGGTAGTATCCAGTGCGACAAGGATTCCGCCGGGTTTAAGCACACGCCATTGTTCTTGCAATGTCAGTGATAAATCAACGACGTTCCTTAAAAGGAAACCTGACACCAGTGCATCAAAGCTGTTATCACCATAGGGGATACTGAGTGCATCGGCGGCTGTGAACGCCAGCCTGGGTCCGGATCGTTTCTGCCCGGCTTGCATCATACCCAGGCTGAAATCCGCGGCAAATATTTGCCGACCGGGATACTGTTTTACGGCTTCCTGAGCCAGATCGCCGGTGCCCGCCCCCAGGTCTAAAAGACTGCCGTTTTCAGGTAGTTGAGCGCGTTGGATGACGATTTTTCGCAAGCGCACATCCATGCCTGCTGTCATCAGGCGGTTCATCAGATCGTAACGGGGTGCAATCCTTGAGAACATGGATTGCACCGAATGGGCCCGTTTTTGTTGTTCGTTATTCATGGATGCGGTCATAAGGCACCCAGGCCAGAACAGTGGTGCCCAGCCCCGGTTCTGAGGTAAATTCAACATCCCCGCCCACATTGTGGGCACGTGTCTGCATGTTAGCCAACCCATGACCGATGCTCAATTTCTTGTTTTCTAAGTCGAATCCACGCCCATCATCTCTGACCTCCAGAAGTACACGTTGCGGGGTCTTCCAGAGGGTGACATCCACGCTATGCGCACGGGCGTGTTTGGCAATATTGGCCATGGCTTCCTGGCAGATATGGAAAAGAGCTACTGCATTGGCTTCAGAAAGATCGTCAAACCCATCGCTGGGCCCTTGCAGGTTAATTTCCAGTAAGGTGTTAGCCCGTAATTCAGTCGTTAAACGGTGGATGCCGTTCATCAGGCTCTCATCATGGAGTTGACGCGGCCGTAAATCCAGAATGTAGGATCGAATATCACGGATAGCCGAGTTGAGATCAGCAATGGATTGTTCAATTCTCTGACAGGCAACCTCTGGATCTTCATTTAAGAGCAGGCGGGCATGTTCGAGGGTTAATCCCACCGCATAAATCGATTGGATAATACCATCGTGTAAATCCATCCCAATGCGTTCCCGTTCTTCCAGAATCGCCAGCCGGCGGCCCTGCAGATTAAGTTGCATGTTCTCGATTCCCGTGCTTACCCAGGAACTGATTGCTGCCAGGAACTGGACTTCGAGCTCATCCAATGGTTGCGGATGGCAGGTTCCGACGCACAATACACCTAAAATGCCCCGTCGGCCGTGCAGCGGGAAAATTGCCACCTGACGAAATTTTTTTTCATAAATGGCTGGATTAAGCTCTGCTATATCATCATCGAATGGTAAATCCAGCAGGCGCGATAAGCCATCTTTAGCGGTCACCCCCACATAACCTTCTCCTAGTTTGAAGAAATTGGTGCGCCAGATCGAATCAACAATGTCGCCTTGGTGTTTGGCACGTTTCAGGCTGCGAAGATCTTCCTGCATCAGGAAAAATTCACCTACTTCCAGACGCAAATAATCCATGATCTGGGTGAGTGCTTTTTCCAAAATCTCATCGATATCAGATGAAGTGGCCAGCGTGGAAGAAAGTTCATTGAGTAATGCCAGATTCTCATTCCTGCGGGTAAGGACCCGGTCACGCTGAATTAACCCACGGTACATCCTGGCGTTTGAAATGGCAATCGCGGCATAGGCTGCCAACATTTCGATCATCAATTGATCTTCGGGCGTAAATTCCGGTCCATCCAGCTTGTTGGTAAGGTAAATCTGACCCAGGTTGCGGTCACCCTGCACAATCGGAACGCCCAGAAAAGACTTCATCGGAGGGTGTCCTTCGGGAAAGCCACTGCTGCGCGGGTCCTGGGTGAGATCGGGTAAGCGTATACTGTCTCGCTTGTTCATTAATGCACCAATTAACCCCAATCCTAATGGTGGATGAGGCATGGCTTCAATTTCTGCTTCGTTCATCCCAATCGGAATAAATTGTTCAACACGTCCCTGTTCATTGTTAACACCCAGGGCAGCATATTGGGCACCAGCCTGTTCACAGGCGAGAATAGCGATGCGTTCTAAAAGGGATTCCAGGGAAATATCCTGAATCATTTCCAAACTGGCTTTGTGCAGTGCTAATAAGCGATCTTGTAATTGTTCTTTGGTTAATTCAATCAAGCTCATATTAGGTAAATTGTCTATCTCCTGAATAATTTTACTTTATTTTGACTGATTTTGTTCTTTTTATGCAGGGTTAGTGAGCGCTACGTGGCGGCTCTTATTGAGGAGCCTGAGGTTATAATCAATTTATCGAAGATATTTGGTAGAAGTGAGGTAAGTGAGCTTGAGCAAGAAAAACCAGGAAGGGAAATTGTGGATCATTAGCGGTGAAATTGGTGCGGGAAAAACGATTCTGTGTGCCGAGCTCATTCAGGCGTTTGAGGCCTTAGGGTGGCAGATCACTGGCTTGCGGTCACCAGCCATGATGCAAGCTGGTCAAAAAATGGGCATCGCCGTCGAAAATCTGGCAACAAAAGAACAAAGGCAGTTAGCCGTGAAGGCTACCATAGCGCATGCTCTGGAGGATGCCCCAGTACATTGGACTTTTGATCCACAGGTGCTGGCCTGGGGAAACCAGGTCTTCCAGCATGTAGTTCCCACCGATCTACTGGTAGTGGATGAGATCGGGCCTCTGGAAATGAAACGTGGAGAGGGCTGGGTCAATGCTTTGTATGCTTTGGATTCCAGGCAATACCGCCAGGCGCTGCTGGTGATGCGTCCCAAATTGCTGGTAATGGCTCAAGCGCGCTGGGACTGGGGTCAACCGATCTTGATTCAAAGTGTGGATCAAGTGCCGGCTATTACAGTAGATTGCATGCTGGCCTGGAGCGCAGGGGCAGATGATTCAGGGCTGCAATCCTTCGTACCTGGGCAGTTATAATGAAGACTGAAAGCAGCAAAGGATCATAACCAGCAAGCATGGCTGTATTGACTGTAACCAATTTACGAAAATCATTTGGCGCTGTAGAAATTTTTTCGGAGCTTTCATTCAGCGTTTCTAAAAATGCCCGCATTGGACTGGTAGGGCCGAATGGGGTCGGGAAGACCACCCTTTTGCGCACGTTGGTGGGAGAGGAAAGTGCATCCGAAGGACAGATACAATTTGCCAGAGGTGTGCGGGTGGGATATCTTCCACAGCGCGCCCAACTCCATTCAGAAAACACTTTATGGCAGGAGTGTCTGCATGTGTTTGATGACCTGCTGATGCAACAGAAAGAATTAAGAGCGCTGGAAGGAAATTTAAGCCGCTTACATGGGCAAACTGCGGAGACCTTGGAAACGTATGGCAAACTCCAACAAACTTTCGAATTTTTGGGTGGGTATACGTTTGAAAGTCGCATCCACCAAATGCTGAGTGGTTTGGGATTTTCGACGCAGGAAGAGAACCGGCCTGTGCACCAACTCTCGGGTGGCCAGCGAACCCGAGCTTACCTGGCAAAAATTTTGCTGGAAGCACCAGACCTGTTGTTGCTGGATGAGCCGACCAATCATCTGGATATTGCGGCAGTGGAATGGCTCGAGTCTTTTCTGAAAGATTGGCAAGGGGCGATCATCATCGTCTCGCATGACCGTTATTTTCTGGACCAGACCGCCACATCCATTTATGAAATGACACCAGCCCTGGAAACTTATCGCGGGAATTACAGTGCCTATCTTGTGCAGCGTACCGAACGCTATACCAGAAGGTTGGCTGAATATGAAACCCAACAGGAATTTATTCAGAAAGAAGAAGAATACATCCGGCGTAATATTGCCGGGCAAAATACGCGCCAGGCTAAGGGACGCAGAAAACGCCTGGAACGAATGCTGGAAGAATCAAAAATGACACCACCGCCCACCACCCGACGTAAAATGCATATGCAACTGGACGCCGCGGGAAGGTCTGGTGAGCTGGTGTTACGCACACAGGATTTACAGGTAGGGTACGCAGATGAGGGCAAACCTTTGTTCAGCGCACCAGATCTGTTATTAAAACGCCGGGAATGTGCAGCCATCATAGGTCCTAACGGAGCAGGAAAAACCACCTTCCTAAAGACGATACTGGAACAAATCCCAGCTTATCAGGGCGAGGTGACGTTGGGTGCCAGTCTGAAAATTGGCTACTTCGCGCAGGCACATGAAGGTCTGGTGGCAGAGCGCAGCCTGATGGAAGAAATCAGCAGTGTAGTGCCGCAATGGCTGCAGTCCCAAATTCGGGATTATCTGGCGAAGTTCCTTTTCACAGGCGAAGACGTTTTTAAGACCGTGAATTTACTGTCCGGTGGGGAAAGGGGCCGTCTGGCACTCGCGATTCTGGCGTTGCAGGGAGCCAACTTATTATTGCTGGATGAACCTACCAATCATCTGGATTTACCATCGCAGGAAATTTTGCAGACGATGCTGGCGGAGTTTAACGGCACAATTTTGCTGGTTTCTCATGACCGGTTTTTGATCGATGCCCTGGCAACCCAGATTTGGGAAGTGGTCCCAGATCAATCATGGTTGAGAATTTTTGAAGGCAGTTATAGCGAATACAAAGCCTGGCTGCAAAAAGAACAGGCTCAGGAAAATGGAAAAGAACAGGAAAAAGAACAAAAAACACCGGTAAAATCCAGTAAACTGGAACAAAACCCGGGTCTTTCAAAAAATGAAATGCAACGCTTACAGAAACGGATGCTGGCTGCGGAAGCCAAGATCTCCCAATTGGAGGCGGAGTTAACTAGCATCGAATTGGCATTGCAAAACCCACCGGACGATGCCGGGAAAGTGGTGCAATTAGGGCAGGAGTACTCCAAATTGCATTCTGTTCTATCTGAGCAAATGCAGGCTTGGGAAGAACTGGCGAAGCAATTGGAGCAGACGCAAGTTAAGTAAATGGCCAAAAAACAGGTAATAAAAAGAGCACGACGATAAATAACAAAATTGTCAGTGGCAGGCCAACTTTAAAGAAATCTCGGAAATGATATCCACCCGGTCCCAGCATGAGAATGTTTACGGGATGACCCAGCGGGGTTATGAATGCCATAGAGGTTGCCAGTGCGACGCCCATGGCCATAGCACGGGGATCAACGCCGATTTGGATAGCAGCCTGGATGGCGATCGGCGCGATGACTGCCGAAACCGCTGCTCCTTTGATCACCTGCGACAATAATACCGTTAATATCAAGAGCCCGAGTAAAAGTAGGTGTGGTCCAAAGGGACCTAAGGTGCTGGTCAAAGCCTTGGCGAATAATTCGGTAGCCCCGGTTTTTGTCATTGCCAACCCCAACGGCAACATACCGGCTACCAGAAAGATGATGCGCCAATCGATCACCCGATATGCCTGTTCCATGGTCATCACATTCAGGATCACCATCAACAATGCGCCGGCTAACATGACCTCACCGACCGAAAAAATGCCTGAAGCCGCCAATGCTATGGTGATTGCAAAAATACCCAGCGCTAACGGTGCTTTTTTGGTTGATTTTTTGAGCGGGTTTTCTTCAGCACTCAGTACGATCAACTCATTGGATGAGCGCAGCATGGGTAAACGCTCACGTGGTCCCTGTAGCAGCAGGGCATCACCATAAGAAAGTTTTAAATCTGACAGTCCGGTTCGAATGGTTCTCTGACCATTCCAGACAGCCAGCACCAGCATACCAAACTTCTCCCGAAAATGGGTTTCTTTCAAGGTATAGCCGATGAGCTGCGAACGGGGTGTGAGTGCTGCTTCCAAAATGAGGATATCTCTGGATTCCAGGTCACGCTCATGATAGTCAGGTAAGGATTGGATTTCAAGATAGGGCTCTACATCCAGTTTTTTGAATTCCTCAACCCGCCCCTCGAAAAGCAGCGCATCCCCTGCCTGGATCACAAAATCCGGGGTGGGAGCTAACACCTTCTCACTGTCACGTTCAACCGCTACGACGTTAAGATTGTATTTTTCACGCAGGGTACTTTCAGCCAAATTATGCCCCACCAGGCTGGAACCCACCGGAATACGCGCCTTAAATAATCGGTCGCTCAATTGATAGGTGCTTAACAAATCATTTTCAGCCTGTTTTAAAATTTCTTCCCGTTCACCTGTTTTTTCTTTAGGCAAAAGGTGTCTTCCCAGAAGAACCATAAAGGCAATCCCGATAATAGCCAGCGGAATACCAACCGGAGCAAAATCGAGCACGCCAAAGCCCTGGTAACCCTGATCTTTGAGAATCCCACTGACCACAATGTTCGTGGTGGTAAAAAGGGTGGCAGAGCCGCCCAGTAAGGTGCCAAACGCCAGCGGGATAAGCAAGCGTGAAATTTTGATGCCTGATTGACGGGCTACTGTGGCTGTGGCGGGTAAAAGAATGGATGCCACCGCAATGTTATTCATAAACAGCGACATAAAGGCAGACACACTCATCAATGCGGCGATCAGACGGGCTTCACTTTTCCCAGCCATCCGCAAAATTAAATCGCCCATTTTATCCGCTACACCGGTTACCTCCAGACTATGCGCCAGCACAAAGATGGCCAGAATGGTGATGACAGCCGTGTCGGACAAACCGGAGAACACTTCCTCGGTGGTCAGCACATGACTTAGCCCCAGTGCCACCAGCACCAGCAGCGCTACCAGATCGACGGTTAAACGTTCGCTCAGAAAAAGAACGATGGCAGCAGCCAGGATGATCAGGGTGATGATAAGTTCAGGTGTCAATGCGGATTCACCTTATAGGAAAATAGGTTTCTTGGCAATAATTCCAGTAAGAACAAATCATGTTTTGAGTATAACATTGATGAGTATTGAGGATTCAAGATTCAGTGTTCAGAATTCAGAAATTGAGTGAATCCTCAAACTCAAAACTCAAAACTCAACCCACAACTTGACCCTAAACCCTAAACACAATCCTGATTGTAAACTTTCAACTTTTTTTCACCAGTTATAGGTTGACAGAGCGTTTTTGTTCACTATACTAATAATTAGAAGAAAAAAGTTCGTAAATGATGCATAAGTTTCATTAATTTATTCCATGAAAAACAGATTCATTGTTGCAACAATGGAAATGGACAACAATGATCGTTTTTCAATTAATCATATCCATGATCACCTGAAAAGAGGGAGGTGCAAAGAAAATTTATAAAATTCTTTGGAAATGAAGGTATTAATTAGAAAAATTTAGTCAATTTTTTTGAGGGAGAAGTTCAAATGAAACGAAATATATTTAAGATATTTGCTGTGTTGGTGGTGTTGGCGATGGTGGTTTCACCAGTGGTAGCCAAAGAACCTAATCCACGTACATCTGATAATAAAAGTGAAAAGTACCAAGCTGTTCAACCTGATAAAATAATCAGTTCTAATGAACCGGCTCGCTACATTATTCTTTTTGAAAAAGATTCACTGATTGCAACCCTGCCAATCTCAGATTCTGAAGACATAAACAGCGAAAATAGCCAAAAATATCTTCAGGAACTGAAAGTTCAAAGAATAAACCTGATGCAGGTTGTAGAATCCACGGTTGGACGTAAAGTGCCAACTCGTTATGTTTATGATGTGATCTTGAATGGTGTGTCTGTTGAAATAACGCCTAAAGAAGCCAATGACATCAAAACATTAGCAGGAGTTAAGCAGGTAATCCCGGTAACGATTGAACAACCAGACACAGATGCGGGTCCAACCTGGATCGGTGCTCCTGGTATTTGGGAAGGCACAACTGAACCTGCAGACATTGGCACGTTAGGAGAAGGTGTTCTTGCAGGTATTTTAGACACAGGCATAAACTTCGATCATCCTTCTTTCAGTGATACTCCGCAGGATTTGTATGTCTACAACTGGACAGGTGATTACAAAGGAGTTTGTGCTCCCGTTGGTGGGGATCCGGCTTATGCTTCTGCCTGTAATGATAAATTGGTGGGAGCTTATTCTTATACTGGAGAAGCACTCAGCCCGGAAGATGCTGATGGTCACGGATCACACACCGCCAGCACCGTCGCAGGAAACTTTGTCACATTTGATTTTATGGGTGTTGAAACAACAATATCTGGTGTTGCCCCGCATGCCCAAATCATAGCTTACGATGTTTGTGACGAAGGTGGTTGTTATACAGATTCTTCCACTGCTGCAGTTCAACAAGCCATACTGGATGGGGTAAATGTGATTAATTACTCCATTTCTGGTGGAAAGAATCCGTATAATGATCCGGTTGAATTAGCATTTTTGGAAGCTTTTGATGCTGGTATTTTTGTGGCTGCTTCTGGTGGTAACTTGAGGACAGAACCTACTACCAATGGAAATGTAAACCATGTTTCTCCCTGGGTGATGACGGTAGCTGCCTCCAGCCATGATCGTAAATTTACGAATGACATTGATGTTGTGCAACCAGCAGGTTCTATTTATGTCAATATGGCACATATTCCCAGCTCGAGCCCGGTGCCATTTTCAACATTAGACGATGTTGAATTGAAGTGGGCCGGAAAGGACACCGCCAGTACTTCAACCAATTATGCTGATAATCGTGAGGGTTGTAGTGCTTTTCCTGCTGGATTTTTTACTGGTGATGTAGCCCTGATCCAGCGTGGTATTTGTAATTTTGCCACCAAACTTGCCAATGCGCAGGCAGCAGGTGCGGTTGGCATGCTAGGATATGCTGATGCTCGCCCTCCTTTATCCATGGGTGGGTTGGATACAGCCACTATTCCAGCAGGTTTTCTATACCTATCACCAAATGATGCGGCAACATTTGCACAGTGGGTAGATACGAATTCACCTGTTCTGATTGATATGTCGGAGTTTGATCGCTTCGTGAATAGTGAATGGGGAGATATCAAAGCTGATTTTTCATTCAGAGGTCCTTCTGCCAATAACTTCGAGGTATTGAAACCCGAAATTACTGCACCCGGATTGGAAATTCTGGCGGCTGTTGCTGATTTTGTGGTCGATAATGATGGAAATACGGAAGCAGAACTTTACCAGGGTACTTCAATGTCTTCACCTCATACTGCAGGAGCAGGTGCTCTCATTAAAGCTTTACATCCCACCTGGTCAGCAGCGGAAATCAAGTCAGCCATCATGCTAACAGCAAAGACAAATGATTTGACCAAAGAAGACATGGATACCCCGGCAGATCTCTTTGATTTCGGTTCAGGTCGGGTTGATTTAACCAAAGCAGGGTTAACCGGTCTGGTAATGAATGAAACCTATGCTAATTTTGTTGCGGCTGACCCATCTTTGGGTGGTGACCCTAAAACATTAAATTTAGCCAGTTTGCAAAATAACGCTTGTGTGGGTGAATGTTCCTGGACACGCACGTTTAAGAGTGTTGCTGGTGTATCTGCAACTTACACAGTTGGAGCTCCTCCATGGATGACGGTTACACCCAACAATTTCACAATCGCTGCTGGTGCAACACAAGTAGTTACCTTTACTGCCGATGTGAGTGCGCTCATACCCGATGAATGGCAATTTGTAACGATTTCATTCGACACAGATGATGTGCATTCCGTTGGCAAACCGATTTCCGATGTCACGATTCCTGCGGCGATTTTGCCGGCAACAGGAAATATTCCTGGTTTTGTTCAGTTCGAATCTCACCGTGATGCCGGTGGTGCAGTCTTATCGGATCTGGTTAGTGTGGAAATCACTAATCTGACAATTGATACCTTTGGGTTTGTTAAAGGTGAGCCGATTGACATTCAATTGGCACAAGACCCGACAAACGATGATATTTATGATGATCTATCTCAAGTCTATTACACCTTGATTCCAATGGATCTGGGGGCTGCACGTTTAGTTGCTGAAATTACTGCTACTACCGCATTGGATTTGGATCTCTATTGGGGCTTTGATGTCGATGGAGATGGTTTGCCTTCCGCACTGGAAGAATATGATTACAGTGCCACTGGAACTGCATTCGAATATTTGAGTGCTTGGGGATTCCCAGTTGGTTTCTATGATGTTTGGGTTTTAGTGCAGAACTGGCAAGGTTCTGGTTCTACAACCGATGATATTACTTTAACGATCGGTGTTGTTCCATACGAACCAGTCGTTCCTGCTACCATGACCGTGAATGGGCCTGCCACGAATGCTGCTGGAGTGCCATTTGAAATGGAAGTTCTATGGCATGATATCGATACGGAAGAGGGAGATCGTTTGTATGGTTTGTTTGATACATACGCTGATTCAGACTACAATGTCAATCTGGGCACTACGGAAGTAGATGTGATCAGGAAAGCTGATGATGTCGTTAAGAATGTGGATGTAGAAACAGCAGACGCTGGAGATACGGTTACATATAGCATTGAAATCTCGAATTTAACAACTGAACCAGTGGAATATAAAATCAATGATGTGTTGCCGGATGGTGTCACCTATATTGCCGATTCTGTAACCGGTGGTGCAACCTATGATGCCGGTACAAATGCGATCCAATGGACAGGAATGGTTGATTCCAGTGTTCGGGATTATGTTGCCACAACCAGTTTTGAAGATCCCAATTGTACACTGGCGATCATGGCTGATGGGGATCCTACTGACGCATATTTGGATTGGAAAACCACAACTTATGGTTTCAGCGCAAGTAGTGCAATTTTCGGTGATGGTTTATGGTATGGAGCATTTGCTACATACGCCCCGTTCAATTATTACGGTATAGACTACATTGGGATGGAATTCACAGATGATGCTTACACCGGTTTTGACATGACAGCATATGGCTTCCCGAATGCAAACATTCCAGATCCAGTCGCTCCAAACAATCTGATGGCATTATTCTGGGATGATTTTGAAGTAACCTACGATGCTGCTACGAATAAGGGTGTAACAATGGTTGGGGACACTAGTTCTTTTGCTGTCATTGAGTATGATGATATCAACCTTTTTGATGATCCAACCAAAACAATGGACGTGGAAATTGGCTACTTCTTGCAACCAGACGATGCAGCAGGTGCTTATGAAATCGTCTTTGCCTATGACAATATAACCCCAGGATTTTTCAATGTAGCCAGTGGAACCATCGGGGTTGAAAATGTTGATGGAACTGTAGGAACACTCTATAGTTACAATGATACAGGGTTAACAATTGCTGATGGTTCTGCCATTTGTTTCGATTGGGCATTGGTGCCTGCGCCACCAACAGTAATCACTTTCCAGGTAACAGTCGATTCCGGTTTGACATTAGGTGAAACCATCACCAATGAGGTAATGCATACACCAGAAAGCCTTGGAGCAATGGAAGAAATCGCTTCGGCTGCCTTCATGGTTAACGATCGACCTGTTGCAGATGATCAGAATTTGGAAACCTTAGAAAATACAGCTTTACCAATCACATTGACAGGTTCAGATTCCTATCCGGGTGGTGCTTTAACCTGGATGGTCAATGATCCTGCTCACGGGACACTGACCGGTACAGCTCCCAATCTGATCTATACTCCGGATGACTTGTTCTATGGCATGGATAGCTTTACATTTACTGTCAGCGATGGCATGCTTACCAGCGAAGAAGGTACGATTACAATCAAAGTAATCAATGTTAATAATCCACCTGTAGCAACTGATGATTTCTATGATGCCCTGCAGGATATGGTTCTGGACGTTCCAGCACCGGGTGTGTTGGCCAATGATTTTGATGCTGATCCGACCGATGCCATTTTTGTAGATGTCAAAGATGGGCCAATGCACGGAGTGTTGGTGTTGAATCAGGATGGATCCTTCACATATACACCTGATGCAGGTTTCTATGGGGTGGATAGTTTTACATACTACATGTTAGGCATTCCGATGCCAACCAGTGAGTATGTGGATACAGCTACGGTGACAATTACTGTTCACCCGGCTGTAAAAATCTACTTCCCTCTGATTTTTAAATAAACTTAACGAAGCACTACCAAAAAAGAACCTGCCTTAGGCAAGTTCTTTTTTGGTAGTGGATAAACCATTGTGTTGACATGCGGTAATAATCCCACAAAATAAGCCCTGGAAATTTCAGGATCATCTTTAATTCGACTGTATATATAACTTTTCCCGTTGACAGGCAGCTTTTGTTTACTATACTAGTAATCATGGGAGAAAAGTTCATAAATTTTTATTTATAAATATTATTATTTTTTCAATGAAAAACGGATTCGATGCAATCACTGTTAAATATGTTATTGCTGAATGTTTTTCAAATAATTGTTGTGAATGGGTATCTGAAAAGAGGGATATGCAAGGAAAAATAAAAAAATTCTCTGGAATTGAAGGTCACCATTCGAAAATTCAAATCAATTTTTTTGGGAGAATTTCAAATGAAACGAAATTTATTTAAGATATTTGCTGTGTTGGTGATACTGGCGATGGTGGTTGCACCTGTCAGCGCGAAGGATGTATTGGGAGATTTTTCTAAAACCAATTTTTCTCCTGGAACACCCACCGAATTACCCCAGGAAATTATCGATGAATTTGCCGGGGGCATGTCAATTGATGAGTTTTTAATTCGTAATCAGGGACCAATACCCAATGCACTCTTACAATATGCTGATCTGAAGGTAACAGTAGTTGTTCAAATGGAAAGACCTTCTTTGATCGCATATATGGACCAGATTGATTCCACCCCCGCAGAGATGCCCGCTAGCACCCAACAATCCTATGTGCGAACCTTGAAAACATCTCAGATTGCTGCTATCTCAGCAGTCGAAAAATTAGGTGGAAAGGTGATGGGGCGATACACGAAAACCATGAATGGATTCATGGCGCGTGTTACAGCGAAGGATTTAAATGTGATTCGATCGCTGCCGGGTGTCAAAGATGTTAGAAGAGCACCTCAACACGAAATCAACCTTTCACATAGTGTGCCATTGATCAATGCTGATGATATCTGGAATATGCTGCCAGACGGCTATGAGGGAACAGATATCACAATCGCGGTGATTGATACAGGGATCGATTACACACACGCAATGTTTGGGGGAACAGGGGATCCTTCAGACTATTCAGGAAATGACCCTGATATTATCGAAACTGATACCTTCCCAACGGCTAAAGTCATTGGTGGTTATGATTTTGCAGGCACTGATTATGATGCCAGTTCTGATGATCCTTCAATTTATACACCGGTGCCTGATTCTGATCCTCTGGATGAAAATGGGCACGGTACCCATGTTGCTTCCACCATTGCTGGTGCAGACATTGGTTTTGGCAAAGGTGTAGCACCGGAAGCATCACTGTACGCATTAAAAGTCTTTGGTGCAGCAGGATCAACTAACCTGGTAGTAAATGCAATTGAATGGGCGATGGACCCCAATGGTGATAATGATATGTCTGACCATGTGGATGTGATCAACCTGTCACTTGGATCGGATTTTGGTCCCAATGACGTCAATGATCCTGAATTAATTGCGATTGAAGCAGCATCACAAGCTGGTGTATTTGTTGTAGCCTCCGCAGGAAATGCAGGCGATAGTTCTTACATTGTTGGATCTCCTTCGGTCAGTGATTCAGCTTTATCAGTGGCTGCTTCTTCGACGGGATATGAGACATCACCCTTCATTCTTTATAATGATGGAGAGGAAAATACCATCCCTTATACCACATCGGGAAATCCGTTCACTACAGCGATCACAGCAGAATTAATCGATGTCACCACTTTAGAAGCCTCCGGTCTATTTTGCAATGCGAATGTTGGTAGCGTACCTGCGGATGCTTTATCTGGAAAAATTGCTTTAATTAGCAGAGGAGATTGTGGTTTCGCTGAAAAAATTAATAATGCGCAATCATTTGGCGCAGTGGCAGCGATTATTTACAATAACGTAGCTGGTGTACTTTCTATGGATACATCCGGATCAACTATACCAGCCGGCTCAATCCTGCAAAGTGATGGTGTAATCTTAAGCGGCCTTGCGCCGATTTCAGTCACGGTGGGGCCTGACACACTGGTTTCATCATTCGTATCCCCATACGCAGCCGATTCAATTGGTATCTTTTCTTCCCGTGGTCCCCGTGGGTTTGACTCGAAACTGAAACCCGAGGTAACTGCGCCTGGGGTGGCAATATATGCCGCGAATATGGGCAGTGGTACGCTGGGGGCAACCTATAGTGGCACATCCATGGCAGCTCCGCATGTGGCTGGTGTGGCTGCTCTTATTAAAGAAGCACATCCCGAGTGGACCAACGAACAAATTAAGGCTGCCATCATGAACACTGCGGTCACTTTGGTTGATATCGGTGCAGACGTTCCGCGCCAGGGAGCCGGCAGGGTGGATGCCTATGCAGCTCTAAATACCGATGTTGTCGCTGTAGGAGACCCCAATCTGGTTTCATTGAGCTGGGGTGTGATTGAGGTGACGGCAGACACTTACCTGGATGTAAAAACAGTGACTCTCTATAACTTCTCAGTAGCAGACAAAACACTTGATGTTATTCCAATGTTCACCTCTGTGGATGCTGGCGCAACATTAACGTCATCCGTTCCACAAGTCACTGTCCCTGCTCTCGGGTCAACCAGTATTGAGGTTACGCTGGAGTTGGACGCTACTCTTTTGCCATTAAATTTTTCAGGCATGGAAGAGTATTACGGATATGTAACTTTCATCGGGGGTGGAGATAATTTACGGGTACCATTCTACTTTGTACCGCGTCCATATACTGTGTTGGTGGAGGATGATTCTGTAACAAATTTTGATATTGAAACTGGTTCTGGTTATGTGAATTTGACGCAAAGCGGACCTCAGGCTTCAAAATTGAATGCTTATCCGGTCTTTTTGGTGGATGAAAATGAAGTGGATGTTCTGGATGCAGGCGATTTGCGCTATGTGGGTCTGAATTATTGGGGTATTCATGAGGATCACAACGATCTCCTGGTTAGTGCTTTTTCTATGTGGGGACCCGTCCACACAAACCAACCGTATTTCGCTGAAGTCGATATGTTTATCGATACTGATCAGGATGGAAATCCCGATATATTGGATTTCAATTACAATCTTGGTGCGTTTGATGGTTATGATGATACAAATAAATGGGTGGTAGTTCAAGTCAACTTGGATGATGATTCGGTGATCCTTGGAAGCCCGTTTTCCATTGATGCCGATTTCAATTCAGGATTCCAGGCCTGGTACTTGCCCACAGAATCACCATACTTAGGGTTGGCAGGTACAGCGCTAGACTATCAAGTCAAAAGTATTGACTGGAATGGTGTCGAAGACTTCGCTGGGATGGCTAGCTTTGATTATGCCAAACCCCCACTGATTTGGGGATTAACTGACGATGTGCCGGATAATACATCCTTCACGCTTGATTTTTCGGTAAACGACATCAATGGATATTATGACAGCAAACTTCAGGGGATCATGCTGGTGGATTATTTTGGAAAACCAGGTGTGGGTCAGGCATATTACTGGCCGCTGAATGTTCCAGTAGCGTTGGATCAAAATTTGTCGACTGACGAGGTATCTCCCCTGGATATCACCCTGACAGGTACCGGTCTATTGCCAGGCCCAGCAGTCTGGACGGTAGAATCTGATCCTGAACATGGATCGTTAAGTGGAGATGCTCCTGATCTGGTTTATACCCCCAATTCCGATTGGCATGGCACAGATGCATTTACGTTCTCTGTGAGCAATGGTATTCAGGATTCTAATATTGGTACCATTCAAATCGATGTCTCATCTGTACCGGTTGCCCTGGATCAAAATCTGACCACCGATGAGGATGTTCCTTTGGATATTACACTGACAGGTACAGGTCTCTTACCAGGGCCCGCTGTCTGGACGATCGAATCTAACCCGGAACATGGATTATTAAGTGGAGATGCTCCTGATCTGGTTTACACCCCTGAAGCGGATTGGTTTGGCACAGATTCGTTCACATTCTCAGTGAATGATGGGCTCCAGGATTCGAATATTGCTACCATCGAGATTGTTGTTGCTTGGGTAGACGATCCCCCCGTGGCTTTGGATCAAAACCTTTCAACCGAGGAAAATCTTCCGTTGAATATCACCCTGACAGGTACTGGACTCTTGCCAGGGCCGGTGGTCTGGACAATAGTATCTGACCCGGCACATGGAACGTTAAGTGGAGATGCTCCTGATCTGGTCTACACTCCTATTTCCGATTGGTCTGGTACTGACTCATTTACATTCTCGGTAAACGATGGGAACCAGGATTCCAATATTGCTACCATTGAAATCGTTGTCTCATCTGTACCGGTTGCCCTGGATCAAAATTTGGCAACCGATGAGGATGTTCCCCTGAATATTACCTTGACCGGCACCGGTCTCTTACCCGGGCCAGTCATCTGGACGATCGCATCTAACCCGGAACATGGAACATTAAGTGGAGATGCTCCTGATCTGGTTTACACCCCTGATTCGGATTGGCACGGCACGGATTCATTTACTTTCTCGGTAAACGATGGGATCCAGGATTCCAATATTGCTACCATTGAAATCGATGTCTCATCTGAACCGGTAGCACTGGATCAAAATTTGTCAACCGATCAGGATGTTCCCCTGAATATTACCCTGACAGGTACTGGTCTCTTGCCCGGTCCGGTCGTCTGGACGATCGCATCTGACCCGGAACATGGAACATTAACTGGAGTTGCACCTGATCTGGTTTACACCCCTGGGGCAGGTTGGGCTGGAACAGATACTTTTACCTTCAAAGTAAATGATGGTCTCAGTGATAGTAATATTGCTACCGTGACAATAACTGTTAATAAATCTTCATGGAAAATTTATCTTCCATTATTATTTAAGTAAAATTCCAAAGGTAATTCGTTCAAGGAGGGTAAATTTTACCCTCCTTGAGTATTTCACAATCTAATTTGTTTTTTAATTCTTTGCCAGATGGAGAGAAAATTAGATAACCAAATCTTAATCATTTCAGATAGAATTTATAATATTTTTTTACCTAAAGAAAAAAAGAACCCCGAATTATTGAAGTTAAACAAAAAATACTATTAAATGGTTGGCCAATCCAGCAGCAACGTTTCCATCAACAAACGACTATTCAAATTCGCATCCAACTGTTGGAGTGCCTTTTCCAAATGCAAGAGTTGTTCATAAATGATCTGTCCCCCTATTTTTTCAGCAGTTTTCTGGCTGTAGGGCTTGAAATTCAGAAAGGTGAGGGGCATAGTGGAAGCGCTGGCGCAGATGTAAAAATCACGCCACAGCGATAGCCAGGTTTGAAACATTAATCCCATTGATTCGCGGGTGACATTTTTGCGTTTGAGGTCCGAAACTCTTTCAGCATAATCAAAACGATCTGCCATTGAGCTGCCCAGCAGATCAAAGACATCCTGCACGAGTTGGTGTAATTTTTCCAACTGGTCCTGGTCCTGATAATACTTGACGGCCTGGCCAATTTTCCCGGCAGATAAATGAGCCAGTTCGTTTGCCATCTCGGCTGGAATTTGCCAATGTTTTTGCAGAGCAGCTGTACAACTTTCAATGGAGAGTGGTCGTAAACGTAAAATTTCGCAGCGCGAGACGATGGTCGGTAATAAATTTTCGACTGCATCGGCTGTGAGTAACAGGATCACTTTTTGTGGGGCTTCCTCTAACGTTTTCAACAAGGCATTCTGGGCATTTGGCGTGGCTTCCTGAAAGTTGAGTAGCAATGCTACCCGATATCTGGCTTCGTAGGGGGCTAAAGAAAGCGAGGGCTGCATCTCCCTGATTTGTTCCACTTTGATTGACCTGGCATCATCCAGACTTTGTGTGATGGTCAGATCTGCCTGCTGCATGCGGGCGATTTGCCTGCATAAGCGGCATTCTCCACAAGCTTGGCCAGGTGCAGGAGGTTGGATGCAGTTCAATGCCTGGGCAAAACGGATCGCCAGACTGCGTCGGCCAATTCCGGGTGCTCCACTCAACAGGTAGGCATGCCGGACGTTGTTCTGTGCGATATGTTTCTGTAAAATCTGAGCAGCCCATTCATGACCGTGAATCATCCATTCCATGGTTTGGATTGTAGCCCAGTTCGGATAGCTTGACAACCAAAAACCGGTGAGAAACTCCCACCGGTTTTTGGTATCTAACCCATTTAGTTAATTGTTGATAATTGGCATGAACAACTTATAGGTCCTTAAATTGAGGCCGATGATTACCGGATCATGATCGGACGACCGGTATTGATCGGGTGCATAGAGTGCATCCTGAGCGTCTGCTTTGAATGACATGTCATAATCAATCAAGTCGGGTTCATCCGCATTGATATGCCAGATGGTTGTCCCGGTGACCTGTGAAAATAGGAATTTATTGGCGATGGCGCTGTCTAGATAACCAACCTGACCATCAAACACGTAGCCATAGGCTGCTTCCCCCACATAAGTGTAGATCAAATCGAGGTAGTCATCGGCAGTGCCGGAGAGATCATCTGAACCTGCCAGGAGGGCATCAATCGGATCTTCTTTATCGTATGAATTGAGGTCTCCGATGATGAGCGTATTCAAAGTGCCAGTACCGGTTGGATCGGAAGCCAACCAATCCACCATGGCTTCAGCCGCGGCTTTGCGGGTGAGATTACAATTACCTGCACCATCACCCAGATCAGGATCACCGAGATCATCACAGTCAGAACCTTTTGATTTGAGGTGGTTGACAGCTACAGTGACTGTCTCTCCGGTTGCAATTTCCTTAAAAGTCTGTGCCAATGTTGGTCTATTCTTCGTGTCAATAAAGCGTGCATCAACCGAAGAATCCAGGATAGCAAAATTACCGATTGGTACAACGGTAGCTGTCTTGTAAATTAATGCAACCTTGATGGCGTCTGATCCAATAAAACCAGTATCGATATAATCATAGGTACCTGCTCCTACTACCGAATTCAATCCGTCTACCAAATCTATGACAGCAGCATCATTGATGTGATTCTCAATCTCCATTAATCCAACGATATCCGTATCCATTGCGGCTAAAGCAGCAAAGATTTTATCACGCTGGCGGGTGAATTCTTCTGGTGTATCGGCACCGCGACATCCCATATCTTCAGAAGGTCCGCAAATTGAACCGCTGTTATCGATAGTTGAGAAATAATTCAAGACGTTGAAGCTGGCAATTTTCATGCTGCCGCCAACATCTTCAGGTGTTGCTGTTCGGGGATTCACACTGGTGAAATCAGCACCCTGGGTAGGTTGAATTTTCCATAAGTCGTAGTTGTAGTCAAGCACACCGGTTACATTGGTCACCAGATCACCTCCCCGGAAGAGATTATCCATATCAAACTCCTCACCATTCGGATGAATAGCCGGATTTGGGTTCTGATTTGTCCGTCCATCATCCAGCGTGATCCGATCCAACAGGTAAAATTCAGCCATGGCAGCTTGTTCAGGAGAACCAGGCTCGAATAAGGCGGTTGGTGTTAAATGTCGATGGGAGGTGAGGACAATTTCACCATAACGATCGAAGTTGAAGTATTCAGAGATAATCAAATCCTGAGGAAATGTCACCAACATATTTTCATAGGCTTCAAAATCATTTACATCATTCACCGGTAAGGAGAGTTCTGTTGGGGTGATCGTGTCCCCTGCACCACAATACCAGGCTTGAGAGACACCGGTTATTTGGGTTAATCCATAATACTCATCCACAGTTCCACGGACTCGCACATGCTCACCAACGTTTACATCCAATGTTGTGTAATAGACAAATATTCCATCAGAAGTAGACATATTTCCGTCACCAACAGGATCCTGAAGATAAAAGCCCCGCTTTCCACCTACCTGGAAATCACCGACGACCACACCCTCGGTAGCAACTTCGGTATCCTCCAACTGGCTGGCAAGGCCATCCCCTTGAATGGTGTAAATCGCGGTGAAAGAATCACCACAAGCTTCTGGAGGAGGAATATAGGCTTCATTGGTAGCACCTGGTGTGTTATAGGCTTCTCCTAATGAAATTGTTCCATCAAATCCTGGAATACCTGCCAGGTCAAAATCGTTGCGTACCCAATCGGTGACAGCTTCGGTATCCATTCCGTCCGGGATACGGGAACCACCCCCTGGGGTAAAACCAATACCATCATAATTGGCTGATAATACTGGTCCTCCATAAGTGAGATCGCCAGCACCACCATCATTCACAGCCACGGAATCCACAATCGAATCCCAGGGTTCTACATCCAAGACTCCATCATCATCTGTATCAAGATCATTCCCTAATGCACCTGTAAAATTTTCAACTAACAAAAGAGTCAGGGTTCCATTTTCGAGTGTGTTAGCTGCCAAATCAGCCAGATAAAAACCATTGGTGTCGGTTGTACCAACTTCAATCACTTCATCAATTACACCGAGCGTAGTTCCAGAATCACCTTCGATTTCGAGAATAGTGAGTGATGAATAATCAGTATCTGCATCACCAAAAATCTCAACGTATTCAACATCTGTACCTGCTGTGTTGGCTGAGAATTCGTTGATTTTGGGATCAACTATCGATCCAGTACTAAAAATTTGATTATTATTTACTGCGCCAGGTGTTGCAGTAGCTGGAGCTTGCCAGGTGAAATCCGCATACGAATCACCGGTACCAGAAAGTTGAAGACTCAATCCAACCTGATCATCTCCAGGCTCTGAAACGTTGATGTCAGTACTGGTCAAGCCATTTGCTGGTCCACTTGATGCTGTAAATGAACCTTCATAGCTGAGGAATAAAACCACTGTGTCATCAGGTTTTACGAGTGCAATTCCATCGGGTGCACCATTCTGAATACCATTTGCAGGATAATTTTGAACAAAAAACCCATATCCGCTGCCTGAATCTGTCAATGTTCCACTTAAGGTGGCTGTATCATAGGTAGCACCTCCATTTCCGTTGTACAAAACAATTTTCCAACCAGTCAGATCTGTACCTGCAGGACCAGCAATTTCAATGGCTTCGTTCACGTCAGTGCCGGTGTTATCGTAATGAATTTCATTGATAAAGATTAAACTGTCTGTTGTATATGCCTGAGCAGTATGTTGAGGCATAATACCACCCAAAATGGCAGTAAAAGCCAGGACACTCGCCATCAGCAAGTTTATAAAACCTATCTTCGTTTTCATTATTTAAATCCTCCATAGAAAACTACAAATTTGGTTAAAATAAAAAGCCTTCATCAATTGAAAGCACAACAAAGGATCATAATTGGCTGAGATGGGTGGTTGTTTGAGAGCTTTCCAACATCTTTATGAATGATTTCCTTAAAAAATATTGTAGCATAATCCGACCGGGAAATGAAACAAAATCCACAACTTTTTTATTCCAGGAACTAATTTGATCTACGGTATAATCCTGCTAAACGAAGATCTTCTAAATCAAATACGATCATCTCCTGATCAGGGTATGGGATGGCCAAAAATCAGAAAACCAAATGGAAATTTTTTATCCGATTGGCGGGGACTCTCCTCTCCGTTGGTCTGTTGGTTTATCTGTTTTCCACGGTCGGGCTGGAAAAATTGTGGCAAAGCCTAAAACAATTATCCATTGGGAGTATCGTGCTCGTGGTCGTTCTGACCTTTGTCTCACGACTGGCCACCTTTGGACGCTGGCATGTGCTTCTGCAGATTGAATCGATCAACGTCAACTGGAAGGATACACTGCGCTTGACATTCGCCGGGCTTTTCGCAGCTAATTTCCTACCCACTACCATTGGGGGGGATGTGGTGCGTCTGGCCGGTGCCATGCGCCTGGGAGTTGGCGGCTCTTACGCTGCGGCGTCTCTAATGGTTGATCGTCTGATTGGAATGGCTGGGATGGCGATCGTGGCACCATGGGGACTGGCACCGGTATTAGCCAATTTGGATAAAATATCGACGAATTTTATTCAACCCCTCAGTCTATCCAGTGGTTTTTTTACGAACAATAAACTTGTCTTGAAGGTGAAGGTGATGATCCGAAAAATCCTTGCTTCCTTCGGATTCTGGTACCATCATCCCCGTTATTTATTCTTCGCTTTGTTCTTCACGTTCATCCATATGTTGTGTATTTTTCTGATTGTGGATGTCCTGGTGATCGGGATGAATGAGGCCATGCCATTCTGGAAAATAGCCGGATTATGGAGCCTGACGTATTTCATCACATTGATCCCCGTATCGATCAATGGTCTTGGGTTACAGGAGGTCTCCTTCATCAATCTTTTTACATTGTTTGGCGGAATATCTGATGCCACAGGATTGAGTATTGCCCTGATATTGCGGGTGTTGATGCTGGTTGGGAGTATCCCCGGAGCATTTTTTGTCTCCAGTATATTAAGTGGTGACACATATTCGAAAATTGCAAAAGAAAATCCTCTGGAATTGGAGTAAAGATGCAAATTACTGATCGAATATTCTGGCGCTGGTATTTGTTTTTTGTGACAATTTGTTCTGCCTGGTATTTATTTACCTGGCGCAACCATACTGGCAGCTGGTTTTTCGTGGTATTGGCATTATTTCTTGGTGCGCTACTTATTCTTTTGTTTTTTAATAAGTTGAGACTGGATCGGTTCCATTTACATGCACTTAAGCTTCCTGAATTTTTGGTCTGGTTGATTTGTATAATTTTTGTATCGCTTCCCAGTGTTTTTTCATTTATAGATCCAATAAAAATAACCTTCCACATCAGTGACCGGCTATTACTTTTGTTATTATTCACTGGAATCTCGATTTTTTTCTTAAAAATATTCGTTCCACAAAGGAAAATAGGGAAAGATTTTTTCCTTTTATTGTTAATTGGTGGCATTATTTATAGGATAGGCTTATTCATCCCCGAAATTCAGATTGTACCATTCTCATTAGGCTGGTCAGAAGGAAGCCGTTTTTATAATGCATCACTATTTTTTTCTAAATCCCTCTATGGCGAGAAATATAATTATCCTGTTTTGCATCCTTCGCGTTATTTCCTGCAATCATTACCATTCATTTTTGGAATTAAATCAATCGTAATCCATCGTGTCTGGCAAGTTTTCCTATGGATTTCATTGGTTGGGCTGGGAAGCTATTGTGTGGTAAAGAGATTCAATTTTCACAATAAACTTTTAGCAAAAATTTTTGGATTGTGGCTGTTTTTGTTCTTCTTCCAGGGAGCTGTGTATTATCATCTGATGGTCTGTGTGATCATTGTCATGTCAGGATATAAACCAAAGCATCCATGGAGGACACTGATTTTTGTAATTGTGGCTTCAGTTTGGGCTGGAATAAGCCGGGTTAATTGGATACCTGTCCCAGCCTTGTTAGCCGTTACATTATATTTATTGGAAACTCCCGTAAAAAATGAATATTGGTTGAGATATTTGAAATTCCCCATTCTATGGACAATTTTCGGAGGGAGTACAGCGTTCGCAGCCAATCGAATATATGCCATTTTTTCCGGAAATGATGTTGCCCAATTTTCATCGAGCTTTTCATCCTACATGATTTGGAGCCGTTTATTACCAAATACAACCTATTCACCTGGCATTATTCTTGGATTATTACTGGTGGTCTTCCCATTAGCGATCGTAACGCTTCAGCGAGTTGTAAATAATGGCTGGAGTCTATATTTTCATTGGATCAGAACATTTGGATTATTGGGATTCCTTTTGGTTTTTTCACTTGGAGGAATTCTTGTTAGTGTAAAAATTGGTGGAGGTGCTGATTTACATAATCTGGATGCTTTTTTAATTTTCTGGGTAATCATTACTACAAATATTATTTTGTCTCGTTATAAACTTGAAATTAATAAAGTTGAAAATAAAATGAAATTTAATTACGGTTTACTATTTTTGATTTTTATAATTCCAATCATGATTACGATGCAAAATGACGTAGTATGGAAATTACAAGAATCAGATACCCAATTAAATGACATTAAGGGGATACAGGAGATAATGAACCACGTTAGTGGTCGTTCTGGATCCAAACCGGTTTTATATATAACTGAACGTCATTTAATACCATTCGGTTATATCAAGAATGTGGATTTAGAAGTTGAATATGAAAAAGTATTTTTAATGGAAATGGTAATGAGTAACAATCAATCGTATTTGGGGGAATTTCACCAGAAATTAGAAAACCATGAATTCTCAGCGATTATTACAGATTCTCTATCACCCGTAATAAAGGATCAAAATTCACCATTTTGGGTAGAAAATAACCTATGGGTTGATAAAGTTATCTATCCTATACTTAATAATTACATGTTGATTAACACATTTCAGAATAATACGATAAATTTATTGATTCCTAAAGATTAATAATCATTCAAAATATGAAAATTTTAAAAAATAAAATTAAATGCAGGCGATGAATTCTTTAACATCAAAAATACCGGAATTGACTTTATTGATGATCTGGATTGCATCTTTTTCATTAGGTGGTTTCTTTCTGATTGTAAATACGTTCAAAGTCCGCCGATACGAGGCTACTTTATTGGGGTTTGGACTAGGACTTGTTCTTCAAACCTTTTTTTCAAATTGGATTGCGAGAATAATTGAAGTAAAACTTGCTTTTTTTCTGAGCTCAATAATTGTTCTTCTTTTAGGGTTGTTGGTTACTTTATTTCATAAAAATTTCGGCCAGATAAAGAAAAATATTTACTTTCCAGTTAGTTATTGGGCGGCATTTGTTCTTATTACTTTATTTTTTTTCATGATTGGCAGAGGTTTAGCGATCTTTGATGATTATCAAAATTTACCAATGACATCTTTTATCGCCTCTGGCTCAATTCCACCTCAATTTGTCCTGAACCCGGAATTTAGTTTTGATTATCACTATCTCATGCTTCTAAACGCAGCTCAATGGATGCGTGTTGCTGACATTTTCCCCTGGACGGCATTAGATTTGACCAGGGCAATATATTTTGGGTTGACTTTAATCTATTCAGCATTTCTTGCCCGGAGAATTACCTTTTCATTTCTTGCGGGATGGCTCACTGCTTTATTTGTCGCTTTTGCGGGAGGCATTCGCTGGGTTTTATTATTTTTCCCTGAAAGCCTTATCAATTTAATATCAGATAGTGTAAAACTGATGGGATCCGGCCTGGGTACTGCAGAGAATCTTAAACTAGCATTGATCAGCATTTGGGCAGTTGAAGGGGGCGGCCCGATTGGCTTTCCTTTTGCCTTTGGGAATGGATACCATACGATTGCTGTCATGGAGCATGATGGAACTGGATTAATGGGGACGGTGATTGCATTATTGATCATTCTTTTATTACAAAAGTGGAAGAATCTTTATGGAATGATTACCTTATCGATGCTAATTGCTGCGATGGCTCTCATCGATGAAATCTGGTTCGTTTTTTTCCTATCAGCAACTGCACTAGTATTAACTGTTAAATTTTTTCATGATAAAGAACGACCTCGGAAAACAATATTGCTAACGGGACTTTTCATCATTTTAATACCAGCTGTTTTGTCCTTGTTTCAAGGTGGTGTCCTTACTGGTATTTTTGATGGGATATTATTAAAAGGAATGGGTGGTTCGAATGGTGTTGGAAATCAATATTATTCAATGAATTTTCCAATTAGATGGCCTCCGGCTATAATTTCTGCTCATTTAGGTATTCTATACTTAACGAGATGGACTCATTTATTGGCAGCGTTATGTGAAATTGGACCAGTAATCTTAATGATTCCATTATTTCTACTTTGGGGTTGGAAATCATTCCGATCAAAACAATGGATTTTCAGTATTCTGGCTGTAGCCACAATAGCCAGTTTATTAATGATATTTGTGGAATATCAAGGTTCCGCAGGTATTTCAGCATCAAAGCGTTTGACTTTATTTGCAACTGATTTATTAATCATTTTTGCAATCCCTTTAATTTGGTTGTGGTTAAGAAAACGAAAAGATGCAACCAAAGGAATAATTTATGGAATTGTACTCGTCACTATGATCGGTGGTATTGTAAATTTTTCTATTGAAGCAATTTCCATCCAGGAGCCAGTTTTGAGTTATTTTATTGACCCGTTGGATGCGAGGACACAAGAAAAATATTGGAATGTTTTAGAAGAAAATGCCATAGTGTTTGATAGAGACCCTTCTCGCAGCGCAACGGTTTTTGCTCGGGCTTCAAAATCAAAACTTACCTGGTATGAATATACTCCTGAGTACAAAGAATTATTAACAAACCCTGTACCCGAAAAACTCCTGCAACAAGGTTACGAATATGTTTATTTGTCAAAAACCGATTGGAATGATTTAAACGTTGAGAGTCAGAAACGTTTCACAGACACTTGTGTGAAAAAAATATTTGAAACTTCAAACTCTACCGGTGACTTCCGCTGGTTGCTGGATATAACAGCCTGTAAAAAATAGGTTACTTAATAAAATGTCCCACATGATAAACCTCTCCCATAAAAGCCGGGGTGGCGCGCATTTTGATTCTTTTTACTTCTGTAAAAAATTTCCTGGCTGCCTGATAAACATCCTCTTCGGTGGAGAAATGTTCATCACGGATATTGTGTCCTAAAATTCGAAACATAAATACCATGAATTCGCGTTCAACAGGGACTCCATAGATCACCTGTCCACCTGGTTTGAGTACCCGCAGAATTTCAGAAAAGGCTTGGGCCAATTCAGCAGGTTTAAGATGTTCCAGGATACTGACCAATAAGACGGTATCAAAGGTATCGTTTTCATAAGGCATCTCTAAAACGGAACCATTTTTTAGATTGGTTTTCACGCCATGACGTTGGAAAAGATCAGCAACTTTATGGATTTCCACAGTCAGATCGAGACCATGAATCTCTGTGTAGAGGGGTGCCAGATTCAAAAATGCTAATCCGGTACCAAACCCGATCTCTAAGATTTTATCGCCTCCCTTACATTGCGAGAGGCATAACTCCACACGCCGGCGATACATCCTACCAAAAATCGGATAAAAATAATATTTAATCGGATCCAGCTCGTTAACACCAGCATATTCATGTTTGGGTAATAGATTTAAAGGGGTTATTTGGTCGGATGTATTCATTATTCACCTATATAAATTTTATGCGCCTGGCTGCCACCCATAGCATGCGTAGTAATAACAGGCCATGTTTCCAGCGTTGAATGTTGGTACTGCCATAGGTTCGTTCGCGATAGCGAATGGGCAAATCGACAATTTTGTGATTTAGCTTGGCGGATCCGAAAATCAGGTCAAAATCCCCAAAAGGATCAAAATCGCCAAAATAGAAGCGGTTTTTAGCAATTAACTCGTAATCGGATTTCCAGAGTACTTTTGTGCCGCATAAGGTGTCTTTGATGCTCTGTCCCAGCAGCCAGGAAAAAGCCAGGCTGAAAAATTTATTCCCCAGGAAATTGAAAAAACGCATGGCTTCTTTTTCCATCGGGTAAACCAGCCGCACCCCATTGATAAAGTCCCCTTTCGCGTTGACCAGTGCATCGTAGAAGCGGGGGAGATCTTCCGGAGGAACGGTCAGATCAGCATCCAGGATCATGAGAATATCCCCGGAAGCTTTTTCGAACCCCAGCCGGATGGCATCACCCTTTCCTTTACCAGTTTGTTGATAGACACTGGCTGAGCGATTGAATTTGGGAATATTTTCCTGGATCACTTCATAGGTATTATCCTGAGAATGTCCTTCTACAAACACGATTTCGGTGCCAGCACCCATTTCAGGAACTCTCTTAAAGATGTTTTCAATATTTCCAGCTTCGTTACGGGCTGCGATGACGACTGAAACAGATGCCGATTGTTTGGATTCTGAGGGTGTTGGTCTGGCAACCATGAAGTTCGTCATGCAGAAATGATTGAATGGCCAGATGCGGGCAATGAAACGATTGAAAAAGGCTGTGAAGAGTGGGATCTGGAATGGAAACAGAATTTCCGTCCAGGAGCGGACAACCTCAAAATTGCAAACCTGAAGAAGGTTTTCGAGATCATGCTGGGTTAGCCAGTTCTGGTATTCGAATGGTTTTGCCAGCTTAAGCTTTTGAGCGATTTTAAGAGGGATTTCCCAAATACGACTATAGTAATTAAGGATGATGCGTGTTTTTGGGGTGGTAAATTTTTGTAATTGATTAAAAACATCCTGCACATCCCAAACGTCATTTACCAGATCGGAAAGAATAATGAAGTCAAAGGTGGTTTGCTGGTCTGGGATTGTCTGGGCGTTTGCATGGATGAATTTCAGATGAGGAAACTGATTACCCGCATATTTGACCATTTCTTCGGAAAAATCAAGACCAACTCCAACAGACGGGTTAACGGCGGCTAGTAGATTCCCTTTTCCCGATCCCACTTCGAGCACACTGCTGCCGGATGGAATGATGAATTGATAAATTTTTTGTAGACGGTGGTGATAGTATTCACTCCAATCCTGCTTTTGTTCACTTTGAATGGCAATTCGATTCCACAACGCTTGTCGCGTGTTCGTGAAATTTCGATAAACTGGGTCGTTTGGATTAATATAGCCTGGTGCTGGTTTTCTGCTCATGGGTTTGTCTGAAAGTATATCAAAAAGCTGCCATTGGTCAACATACGTACTAGCGCAAACCTGAAAAAAAAGCCTACAACTGACAATCTACGAGCTAGTCAAAAGCCAGATCATTCTCATTCTAAATGGGGGGATAAACGAAGATCTCGAACAAAATTTGACAAGTACAAAAAATATGCGATAATAAGAGCGTGATCTTTGATCACTTTAATTTGCCAATCTTTGAAAGAGGAGGTGATGTCCATGACTGATAGTAGTCAACGTACGGCTGTGGCACACCTCCTGATCACTCGATAGGAAAGTGCCACAGCAACCAAATGAGAACCGCCTCCTCTTTCGCAGGCGGTTCTCGCTTTAATCGTCTGTAACCCAGATTATTCCTGGTTGATGCTTTTTATAGCATCCAAAGCACATTCTAGCAAGAATCGACGGGTAGATATTCGGCTGTTCCATTGACGTTCATCCCAACCTTCAGGATGAACTAAATCACAGTTTTAGTACTTGTTCAGGTGCGTTCATCCAATCCTGCACCAATTCAAAAAATCTGCCAACATGCAGCCCATCTACCAGCGCGTGATTCGCAAATAGAGAGAGGGGCATCATGCGCTGCTCCCCCTGGTAAAAGAATTTTCCCCAGGTGATGCGTGGGAAGGAATCCGGTGGATTTAGCGGGACAGGGTGTGAAATCTGAGTGAAAGATACCCAGGTCATTGTGGACAGAAAAATCATGTCATCCCGACCCGGCTCATCATGGATGCTGGGATCTTTTTTGGTGGCTTCAATTCCAGCAATTACATTGTTGTGAAATTCGGTGAAATGGGGGGAATATTGAATGGTGGCGAATCCAAAAGTTTCATCATCCGTCAGAACGCTGAAAGAAGGATGAACCATTGGGTGTTCTACCACCTGCTCTCCACGGATACGCATACGGAGCTCAGGGATGTGGTTGGCAGCGCGGGTTGTCAGGAAGGCAATACAGGAGAACAGAGAAATTTGATGATCCTTCGACCAGGTGTATAGATTGTCGATATTTACATTTGACGTGATATTCAGGTAAGGATATTCTAAACCCTTGTATAAGGTGAAATGATCACGCCGTTTCCAGGTGGTAAGGTCGATTGTTTTCATCGCTCTGACAATCCTTCACAACCAATCCAGTTCACGGATTGGCCTGCAAAGCGTTTGCGCATGATCTCAATTGATTGTGGATTATTATCCACCAGGATAAATGCTCTGCCAAATTCCAAACAGGCTGCTCCCGTTGTGCCTGATCCAGCAAAGAAATCCAATACGAGACCACCTGGTTTCGAAGAAGCCTGAATGATCCTGCGCAGGATGCCCAACGGTTTTTGCGTGGGATATCCGGTTTTCTCTTTGCCATTGGTGGGCACAATCGTATGCCACCAGGTATCGGTAGGTAACTTCCCGCGCGCCGCTTTTTCTTTCCCCACTAATCCCGGTGCCATATAAGGGATGCGTTCAATTTCATCCACATTATAGGTGTAATGAGAGGGATCTTTGACATACCAGAGGATATTATCATGCTTGGGTGGCCATTTTTTTCTGGTGCGGGCACCGTAATCATAAGCCCATATGATTTCATTTAAAAACGAATCACGGCCAAAAATTTGGTCTAAAAGGATCTTGCAATAATGCACTTCACGATAATCAATATGAAAGTAGAGACTCCCGTCCGGTTTCAACAAACGATAGGCTTCGAGTAAGCGTGGCTTTAAAAATCCCAGATAGTCATCAAATTGATCAAGATAGGCTTTTTGACCGATCTCGATGGTACGATACGCCCGTCCCTGAAAACCAATGCGATCACCATCATCATCCGCAACGGTTTTGATTTGTTTGCGGCTCTGAGATTTTCCGGTGTTGAAGGGCGGGTCAATATAAATCAGATCAATTGCTTCAGAGGGTAAAGATTGTAGGATGGAAAGGTTATCACCGAAGTAGATTGTATTTTGCATGTCTGAATTTTAACAGGGGTTAAGAGCAGGGGCAAGCTTGAATGCAAAGGAAAATAATTCCAACCGGAAATTTTTCCCCTGATTAGGCATTATTGTGCTAAAATTACTGATTGTTCAACAGATCAGTCGAACAAGATCGTTTGCAACTCGGAAAGGATTTGCCAGGATCAGCAAGTCCTTTTTTGTTCAAAATTGATCAAAACTGGTTCTGTAAAAATAGATAATAGGCGTATGCGTCTGAAAGTGAAAGTAATTAATGAATTTGTTCGAAACATTGAATTTAAAGCCTGAACTGAATCAGGCTGTCCAGGAACTGGAATTTGTAAACCCAACCGAGATTCAGCAACAAGCAATCCCGGTTTTAATGAGCGGAAAAGATATGCTCGGTCAGGCCCAAACCGGGACAGGAAAAACGGCAGCATTTGCCTTGCCAATGTTACAGCTGATTGACCCGCAATTGAAAGCAGTCCAGGGCTTTGTTCTGGCACCAACTCGTGAATTAGCTTTGCAGGTTTCAAAAGCGATTGAAACATTTGCAAAATTCACCTCCATAAAAATTCTGGCAGTTTATGGCGGAGCACCGTATGGAAAACAATTGCACCAGCTTTCTGCAGGTGTGCAGATTGTGGTGGGAACCCCGGGGCGTGTGATGGATTTGATCCAGAAGAAAAACGCTCTTGACCTTTCGCAGGTACGGTTCTGGGTTCTGGATGAAGCTGATGAAATGCTGAAAATGGGCTTTATTGATGAAGTGGAAGCTATCCTTGCATATGCTCCTTTTGATTGTCAGAAAGCACTTTTCTCAGCGACCTTACCCCATGAAATTCGTAAGATGGCCAACCGTTATTTAAATAAACCGGAAGAAATTATTATCGCCGGTAAAACCCTGACAGTTGAAAACACTGAACAACGGGTATACATGGTGCATGAGAAAGATAAATTTGCAGCGTTGCTGCGGTTACTGGAGTTTGAACCTGTAACAAACGCGCTTATCTTCACCCGTACAAAAATACGGGCTGCAGAGCTGAGTGACCAGTTGATGGCTGCACACTATTCCGCAGAGGCATTGCATGGGGATCTGGCTCAATCTGCCAGGGAAATAGCTCTGGATCGCTTCCGCCGGGGTCTCACCCGGGTTCTGGTGGCAACAGATGTGGCTGCACGCGGGTTGGATATTCTGGGGGTTTCGCATGTATTCAATTTTGATATTCCTTTTGATGCAGAAGATTACATACATCGGATTGGTAGAACCGGTCGTGCTGGTGCAAAAGGTGTCGCGATATCCCTCATCACCGGTAATGAAATGTTTCGCATTCGACGCTTTGAAAAGGTTACCCAACAGGCGATGTTGATTGAAAAGTTACCGTCTGAAAAGGATATTCTTGCCAAAAGACAACTTGAATTTGAAAACCTGGTTGTTGAACGTCTCAATAGTAGCAAAGAACCTCGTGAAATTGAATTGGTCAACAAATTAGTCGCAGAGGGTCATGATCCTTTGCTGGTCGCTGCTTCTGCATTAAAATTGGTAAAAGAACAGATGAAATATGTTTTTATTATGCCGGTTGGTACCGTGGAAGTTGGTCAACGTGCTGGCAGGTCCTCGCGTGGGTCCAAAGGCCGTCAGGGCGAATCTCGCAGATTCGAACATGGGGGCAGATCAAAAGGAAGCCGAAACCGCAGTCACGAAGCTGGTATGGTGCGTTTATCATTTGGGCTGGGGAAAGCCGAACAAATTCGCCCCACTATGGTGGTGGGAGCAATCGCCAATGAAGCAAAAATACCTGGTAAGGCCGTCGGAGCCATTACCATTCAACAGCATGAAACCTTTGTGGATGTCTCAGAGCAGTATGCCGACCAGGTAATTAAGAAGTTAAAGAAACTTGAATTTTTTGGCAAACCTGCCAGATTAAAACGTCAGGGATAAATAACTTCGAATTCGAGTGATCATTTATAATAATTTCGGGAAGATAAAATGATTCGTTGGATTGCTTTTGATGCGGATGACACCTTGTGGGAGAATGAAAAATACTACCACGAGGGGCAGGAATTATTAGCAAAATTGCTCGCTCCCTATCAACCTGCTGATGTAGTGGAAATGGAATTACTGAAGACCGAAACCAGTAATCTTTCCTGGTATGGATATGGTATCAAAGCATTTGGACTATCCATGATGGAGACCGCCATTCGTTTGAGCAATGGGGCGATCGGCAGCTCCGAAATCAATGCTTTAATCAAACATTTAAGACAGATGCTGGAACAACCCGCTGACCTTTTGCCAGGTGTAGTAGAAACACTGGAGGTTTTGAAGCCTGATTACCGGATGATGGTGATCACCAAAGGTGACATACTGGACCAGGAACGAAAGTTAGCCAATTCGCGCCTCGAAAGCTTTTTTGAAGCCTATGAAGTAGTCAGTGATAAAAAAAACGACACTTATGAAAAAATTCTGAAAAGGCTTGCAATTGAGCCGGGAGAATTTTTAATGGTGGGCAATTCTTTACGCTCGGATGTTTTACCGGTCGTAAAAATTGGAGGATATGGAGTGTATATCCCGCATCGATTTACCTGGGCACATGAAGTCGTAGCTGATACTGATTCACAGTCTGAAGGGTACGTTCAAATTAATTCGATAAAAGAATTACCGGGGATCCTGGAAAAATTAAAACACCAATAGAAACCGGATGGAATCCATTCAGAAACCACTTGTGTTACATTGCTTTAATGAATAAAAGTAACTAACCCAGTTGAGAGGTGCAATTTGGGCAGCGGTTGGCTTCAATCGGAATTTCTGTGAAGCAGAACGGGCATTTCTTGGTGGTTGGAGCTGCTTCTGGTGCTGGTTTCTGCAGTTTATTGATGCCCTTCACTGCCAGAAAAATCACAAAAGCTACGATCAGAAAATCAATCACTGCATTGAGAAAGAGACCATAATTCAATGTTGGTGCACCGGCTTCCTGAGCTGCAGCAAAAGTTGCATATTTTTCCGGACCTAAATTGACGTAGAGGTTTGAGAAATTAACTTTGCCTAGCAATAAGCCAATCAAAGGCATGATGACATCCGCGACGAAGGAAGAAATAATTTTACCAAAGGCTCCACCGATAATCACACCAACTGCCAGGTCTATCACGTTTCCCCGCATTGCAAATTCTTTAAATTCTTTGAGCATAATGACTCCTATTCATCTCTTAATTTTGGTTCTGCCCCGGTTCAATTACTTGAGGATATTGATGAGGTTGATGTTTTGATGAACCGACAATGTAAGCCGATTCTATCCTATTTATCAGAATTATTTTAACGGAAATCAGTAACTTTTTAATAAAAAAGGTGATGGTGTGTCTTTTGTGGTAATTGTGCACTCGTCACAAAACAGAGCCTCAAAAAATTGAAATGACAAAAAAATATTTCCGAATTGATGGGCTCTTTTTCATATGAGTTTATTTCAACCAATTAACCACCCCCTGGGCGGCAGCCAATCCGGTCGAAAAACAGGCTGTCAGCAAATAGCCGCCGGTTGGTGCTTCCCAATCCAGCATTTCTCCGGCACAAAAGACACCCGGAAGATTTTTCAGCATCAGATGTTTGTCCAGATCTTCAAATCGAACACCACCAGCCGTACTGATCGCTTCTTCCATTGGGCGGGCAGCCAGTATGGGAATTGGTAATGATTTGACCGCTATTGCCAACAGTTTGGGTTCATTTAAAGTCGAGCGGGTCAGAAACTCCCATAAGAGCCCCGCTTTTACTCCTCGAAAACCAACACATTTCTCGATATGGGATGAGAGGGAACGTGAACCGCGTGGACGTGACAATCTGGTTTCCAGGTGTTCAACCGACCAGTCAGGAGCGAGGTCCAGGTGTATCAATGCTTTTCCATTTTCAAGAATCTCATCTCGAATCGCTGCAGAAAAAGAGTAAATCAGACTACCCTCCACGCCATAGCGGGTAATTAATAATTCCCCCAATTGCTGGGAAGGTTGCCCCCGGGTTGGTTGAAAGTGTATGATCACAGGTTTAAGCGCTGATCCCTGGTAACGATCACGAAAGTGCTGACTCCATGCAACCTCGAAACCACAATTCGCCGGTTTCAAGGGAGAAATTTCAAATCCTTGTTGTTGAAAAATTTCAACCCAGGCACCATCACTGCCGGTTTTTGGCCAGCTGGCACCTCCGAGAGCCAGAATGACTGCATCTGTGTTGACAATAATAGGGGTGGATGGGGTTTGAAACAAGAGGTTCCTATTTTCATCCCACCCCAACCAGCGATGGTTTAAGTGAAACCTGACACCCATTTGTTTTAATCGTTGAATCCAGGCAATCCGTAGTGAGATAGCCTGCATGTCTTTCGGGAAGACTTTGCCGGAACTGCCTACAAAGGTTTCAAAACCTAAGAGCGCAGCCCAGTTGCGGATCTGGGAGGGACCGAAATTTTGCAGAAATGGCTCCAGCTCTGTCATCCTGGCACCATAATGAGACAGAAATGTTTTCAGATCTTCACTTCGCGTCAGGTTTAATCCGCCTTTGCCCGCCACCAGGAATTTGCGCAAAACCGCGGGTTTGGCATCATAAACATCAACAGCATAGCCCTGGGTACTCAGAAACTCGGCGGCCGCCAGGCCAGCGGGGCCTCCACCAACCACGCTGATTTTTGCATGGTAAGACCTTTTTTTATCAATCATAGGGTTTCAACTCTATGATTATCATACCTTGAAATTTCATGTTCAACAGAACCGTGCCATAAACTAGGTCTAATTGAAAAAATAAAATCAAGGTTGAATGGCTATTGGAGAAGCTTCTATTCTTTTTGGATTAAATATAAATCTAAAAATGTATGTGGATAACCATATTAATATAACACCTCCCAGAACTCCAGGTGCAGAGGTTCCTAAAGATTCTAGCAGAAAACCACCTAAGGAAGGAGCAATCACCCTGGTGGCGCTTTCCAAAGAGGCTGATAATCCTAAAATACCACCGAACTCCACTGGTGGAACAGCTTTTGTTAAGGCAGTATTAATAATGGTATTCAAAATGCCCGCAGCCATAGCGATTGGCAACAGCGTGACCAGTAAAAAAATAATATTGGGTGCAAATGCCCAGGCAAAAAAGCTGGCACCTATAATGGCGGTAGAAAACAGGATGATTTTATGATCAGGAAAGCGGTCGGATATTTTACCTACAAGAACACCCTGTGTGATGACTGACAAGACCCCCACATAGGTAAGCAAATATCCGATATTCTGTGCATTTAGACCAAAACGATATTGACCATATAACGCGAAAACCGATTGGAAAAGAGCAAAAGCAAATCCATAAAAAACGCGCGTATGAAGCAACGGACCTACTATCGGTTTTCTTAATGTGGCCAGTAATGAGTTAATTGAAATAGGTGGTTTTTTCTGTAAAAGAATCTCGTTTTTTCTTTCTTCAGTCAATGATTCAGGTAACCAGAAAAAGACAACAACCAAATTCAAAGTAGCTATTCCAGCGGCCAGGAAAGCGGGCACTGCATATCCCCATTGGCTTAATAGCCCTCCCAAGGCAGGACCGATCACAAAGCCTAACCCAAATGCTGCACCAATCAATCCAAGTCCCCGCGAGCGATTTTTGGCGTCTGTAACGTCCGTTATATACGCCTGGGCAACGCTGATATTTCCGGCAGTCAATCCCGCAACGAGACGGGCAATAAACAACATGGTCAGATTCGTAGCCAACCCCAATATGAAAAAACTGATTGCTCCACCAAGAATACTGATGATCAGGAAGGGCCGCCGGCCGTAACGATCCGATAGGCGGCCCAATAAGGGTGCGCTGATCATTTGCCCCGCAGCGTAAATGGCGACTAATAAACCAACCACAGTAGCAGATGCCCCGAAAGTTTCTGCATAAAATGGCAATAATGGCAAGATAATACTAAATCCGAGCAGATCAATGAATACGACCAGAAATATTGAAAATAAGCGCTTTTTGTCTGTCATAATTTCTATCCTTCGAAGAAAATTCTATCTTATTTATTTTGGTGGGCAAGTTGCCGGTATATTTGTTTTTCGATTAAATCAACATTTTTGCTGGGAGAAAAATTGATGATTATTCCAGGCATTTGGCTGGCTAATTCCGGGAAGTTTTGGAAAGCCATACCACCCATGAAAACCTGAGGTTTTTCAAATGGATAATTTTCTAAGATGGAATTTAATGGTTTTAATGCCAGAGCACTTTCCTTGCTTGTGGCTGTAAAAAGGAGAGTGTTCGGTTTCAGGACTGTTAATGTTTCCTGAATGCGTTCCAAACTCAGGTTTTGTCCAAAGTACTTGACGTCCCATCCCCGCCAACGCAACATAATGACCAGACTAAGGATACCAATTTGATGCATTTCACCCGGCGCACAGGCGGCAAAAATTGTTCCTTCGCGGGTTGGAAGGGATGAAGAATAAAACATACCCATCAGATGTTGTTCGCAAAATTGAGTAGCAAAATGTTCGGTGGCAATCGGGATTTCTCCATTATGCCAGGCATCTCCAATCCGCACGAGTGTAGCCTGTACAACTTCTGCCAATACCTGATCGACATTATAAATCGAAAAGGCGCGGCGCAGGATTTCTGATGCGTTTTCATTTTGATAATTCATCAAATACCGTTGGAATTGGTTTGAGAGCATTTCTAAAGAAACTTGATTGGCAGATTCATCTGCCCGTTCCTGTTCCAGAACCATATCTCTGGCGGGATCTTTCCCTTCGTTACGTAATTCGGTCAGGTATTTAACTGCTTGACCAATACTCATACCGGTCTCATTTTGTTCTTTTAACCATCTTAAAAGCCGAACATCATACGGTGAATATAAACGATAGCCCTGTTCACCGCGGTGGGGGTTGGGCATTCCATAACGCCGTTCCCAGGCACGTAAGGTGACAGGTAACAGGTTAACCATACTGGATACAGCCTTTATATTGTAAAGCGGCATCGTATTCTTATCGTCCGAGGACCCATTCGTCTGATCATTGTTCATTATTTAAACCCTATCAATAAATAATAAATAGGTAACATCTCTAAATATGGTTGTTGTCAGGTTTCATTACGAGCATGCTCGCCAAAAAACCAGATCCCCAAATAATTGAAATGATACATATTAGTTTATTTATACTTGATTAAAATTAAAATGCATAAGGTTTGTCTAATCTTTTAATAAACCTTATGCATCTTTAATTTTGACAGGTATCAGGCGAGTTCTTTTACTTTCAGAAGATCTTTGATTGTTTCCAGTCCTTCTTCAAATGACTTGCCAATATAAATTCCAGGTACCATATCTTTAACCCTCTGATTATTGTCGAAGGCACTGCCGGCATATGCCAGCGCGGGGGCTGGGTCGATTTGTTCGAGCTTTTCTTTCAAACGACGCATTTCAAAGGCAGCTAAATCGGTGGTTGCAGTTAATACAATCAGATCGGGGAATTCATAACTGGCATAATCGACCAGATCGTCAACCGGTAAGTCGGGGCCTAAATACTCCACCCGGTAACCTTCGCTGCGCAGGAGTACTGCCATCATGAGGCTGCCTAATTCATGTTGTTCGGTGGGAGCACAGCCTAATTGTACGTAAGCGGCATTTCTGCGCGTGGGATAGGCTTGTAATAAAGACATCAAGCGTGCCCGCAAGAAATTGGCGGCGTAGTGTTCGGTGGTGATACGTATTTCCCCACGGTACCAGGCCTCCCCAATGGCGACCAGCGTAGGTGAAATGATGCGGCTAAAGATCGTCATCAGATCAAAGCTGGCGTGCAATTCACGCATAAGTTCTGTTGAACGTTCTTCATTGTGTTTGATTAATGCATCGTAAAGCCAGTGGGTGTAGGTCTCTGGGGTCGCTTTGGGAGCAACCAGTGTCCGGGTGGGGGCAGTAGGAACTGCATCCGGCCAGACACCATTACGGGTCATCTGTCGAAGTTCCAGGACAGCGTTACTGATGGAAATGCCATCATCTACGCGGGATTTAATCCAGCGTAAAACGGCTATATCTCGTTCCGAATATAAACGATAGCGGTTCTCAGATCGGTGAGGGCTGAGCAAATCATGCCGGCGTTCCCAGGCTCGCAATGTAACCGGTCGAATACCAGTTTGGACACTTACAGATTTAATGGTGTAACGAGGTTCGTCGGAAAAATCATTGATTGTAGTCATTTCTGCTCCTTCTTATTTTTAATCAGAACTCAGGTTCTGGAGTCAGCTTCTTTGATCCCCTTAAAATAAATGTTGATTCAATTGTATAATTAATTTATAAACTTTTTATAAGAATCAACAAATTATTTCAAACAAATTAGATAATATTTATCATAATAAATCAACATTAAAATGAAATGAGAATCAGGCGTAGAAAGTACTCATTTTGTCAAAAGGGAAGGAAATGATTGATTTGTAAGGATTGAATGAATGAAAAAACAAATTCTGATAGCTTCTACAAACCCTGTAAAATTAAACATAGATAAAGATGCTTTTCAACTATTGATACCTGAAACGCGTTTTAATGGCATCCATTGGACGTTTCATTAGGCAGCGGTAACCAGCCAATGACTGCTGTCGAAACGAAAACAGGTGCTTATATCCGCGTGAAAGCAGTCTCTGAATTATATCCGGGTGCAGATGATATTGTGTTTGGCCAACAAAACGCGATACAAAAATAGGGAGCGATAGAATAATGACCAATATATTAATCGACCGGTGCCGTTTATACGAGCCTGCAATACTTCCGGCTTTTGCACCCTTCTACAACCCCCAACTTTTTTTAGGTTAAAAATAAGGGCGACATTTCCCCATTAAGTAAATGCCGGTGTTTTTTCGGTTATACTTGTAAAAATCTCCCAGGAAGGTGTTTTGATGGCAAAAGTAATCATTGTGACAGATAGTAGTGCATATCTGCCGAAAGAGATTGTGGCAGCGTATCCGATTGAGGTATTACCCCTGACTTTGATCTGGGAAGGAAAAGAATACAGAGATGGCATTGATATTCAACCGGATGAGTTTTATTTGCGTTTGTCTAATAGTGAGAACTTACCCAAAACGAGTCAGGTAACTGTGCACCAATACCAGGAAATGTTCCAGAGATTATTGGACGAAGGGTATGAAGTTCTCAATCTTGGCATTTCGAAAGGTATTTCAAGTTCTTATGATTCAGCCATCCAGGCATTAAAGTCGTTTGCAGGGAAACCTGTAGAAGTTCTGGACACGAAGCTGGTTTCGATGGCGTTAGGATTTCAAGTATTAGCTGCTGCCAGAGCTGCGGAAGCAGGTGCCAATCTGGCAACCTGTAAAAAGGTGGCTGAGGATGCGTATCCGAAAATCGGCGTTTATTTTACGGTCGAGACACTGAAATTTCTGGCAGCAGGTGGCAGGATTAATAGTGCCAAGCGGCTGGTTGGAACGGCTTTAAATATCAAACCACTACTCGAAATTCGAGACGGTAAAATTGAGCTGGTGGAAAGTGTCAGGTCCAGGAAAAAAGCCATCAAACGAATGGTTGCTCTGGTGGAGAGGGATATCAATGGACGCAAGCCAGTCTGTATTTCGGTGTTTCATGCACTGGAACATGATGTAGCACAAAGCCTGCTGGCAGAATTAAAGGAGAGTATGGGGGCAGAGGAAGCGATTCTCTCACATGTAAGCCCGGTGATTGGGGCTCATGTTGGCCCAGGAACCATCTCAATCGCTTACATGGCGGGCTAATTTCTAACAATTTGTTTATGTTTGGATATGAAAAATTGTAACCAAATTATAACGGATTATAAATCTTATATAAACGAAATATTTCCTATAATACTATTATTCACAGGCCGATCTATTTAATGATGACTACTACCACAGAACATACCGTAATGGAAATCAATAAAAATACCCGTTGTCCAATTTGTCAGACAGAATTTCTTCAAGTGCAGGAATCTGAACAACATGAGAAATTCATGATCTGCCCTGTCTGTGGGGTCACATTTAAATCAGCCCCTAGCAGTGATCATTTGATGTTTGTAGAAACACCGCTTAACTTTCCTAATAATCTGGTTGGTTTGTGGTTATCACGGGCACAAATTGGTAAAGCCCTGCATGATTTTCGCATGGTGAATAACCAAAATGGTGTCGATCACCAGGAACCACGCCAGACAGTTGATATTCCAAAAGCAAATCCCTTACGCGCACAGGCAGTTAAAGAAGCACGGACGCTTATTGTCGCAGGGAAATCACCTGAATTTGTGCGCAAATATTTAGCCGAAGAACTGCAATTAAGCAAATTTGCCATCGATGAAATCATTCAGGATGCACTGGCAGTCAAAAAAGCCAAGCAGAAGCAAAATTTACAAAAATGGGGATATTCAGTGTTTGCATTCTTTCTGATCCTGGTGGTGGTTTATTTTGTTTTGATGTTGCTATACGGATAGAGCTTCTCAATCCTCAAAAACGATCATCGACATCCAATTCGGGGGAATTCTGAGCTCTACTTGTCCATTTTCCAAACGAAAGTCTGTCTGATTTTCAAAACTGTTTTTTACATGGAAGTGGTCTGGTACTCGTATACCAGTCAAATGGGTAACATCATCCGCGGCATTCAAACATACCAAAACCTTTTGGTGTTCGGTCTCCCGCCAGAATGCAAATTGTTTGGGACTGACATACGCCTGTTGATATCTGCCTGATTGAAGGGCAGGTGTGCACGCTCGAAATTTTGCCAATTTCTGAATGGTAATGGGAAGATTTGCCTGTGGTGTATGCTGGATCATTTGATGTAGGTCAATGGAAGGTCTCAGATCCTGATCACTGGATGGACTGCGCTGCCCTTTTATGCCCCACTCACTGCCATAATATAGTGATGGCACCCCGGGCATACTGAATAGCAATGCGTACAGGGGGAAGAGATGTTTTTGATTAAGTAATTGGCTGGCTATGCGGTTGACATCGTGGTTATCCACAAAATTGTAGAGCAGTAGTTCACGATAGATACCACCATCCCCAAATTGGCGCTGTAAGGTATGTGCGATCTCGAAGTAGTTACCGTCATTCAGGCTGGAATATAATCCTTTGTAGGCTTCATAGTTGGTGACGCTGTGTAGATGCTGTGGGTTTGACCACTGGTCGTATTGGCCGTGCACCACCTCGCCCATTAACCAAAAATCAGGGCGGATATTGGTGCAAAACTGGCGCAATTCCTGCCAAAAATCCAGGCGCACATGGTCGGCAGCATCCAGTCGCAAACCATCAATTCCCCACTCCTCGATCCAGAAGCCTACTGCCTGCAGCAAGTACTGACGAGCAGCATGGTTGGCGAGGTTAAATTTTGGCAGTGTGTAATGGCCAGCCCAGGTCTGGTAATCGAAGCGATCACCCATAGGGCTGCCTTGATCAAATCGAACTCCTTCGTACCAATCCAAATATGGAGATTGTTGTCCATTTCGTTGAAGATCTTGGAAGGCAAAGAAATCACGCCCGCTGTGATTAAAGACGGCATCCAGGATCAAACGCATTCCACGGCGGTGAACTTCCTGTGTGAAAGCCTTGAAGGCTTGATTGTTCCCCAAACGACGATCTACCTGGAAATAATCCGCCAGATCGTATCCATGTGAGCTGGATTGGAGGATGGGACCTAAAAAGAGGGTATCGACCCCCAACCATTGCAGGTGATCCAACCAGGGATAGAGTTGCTGAATACGGTCTTCCTCAGGTTGGTTGGGTTGGTTTTCCTGAGGGGCATTGGTTAACCCGAGCGGGTAAAGGTGATAGATAAAAGCTGGAGGGATCCAGTGAGGAGTATTGTTCATGTTTTCTATATACCGAACGGTATATAATCCTTTCAAAAAAATTTATTTGATCGCAGATCTACGAGAAAATGCCATGCATAAATTGATGAACTGCCTGATGAATACGTGGCTGTGTGATTTCAATTTCTCCCTGCAAAACCATGGAGGCATACGTAAATAATAACCCCTGAAAAGAGGTTGCCAGAATCAGTTCTCTGCCTAGCAAATTGCCATGCTGTGTGGAGACATTTCGAAAGAAATTCAGCAGGTCAGTTTGATGTTTTTGGGTGTATGGCAGGATGGTCTGATAGGTAGTGCTCTGGATGGGAGAGAGCCGAATCGACATCCATAAGCGGAAAAAACGAGCATTGTGATCAGCAAAATCCAAATAGAGGTTGAAGATATTGCGCAAGCTGGTTTGTACATCACCCTGATAGTGTAAAGCTGAATTCAATTGCTGATTGAATGGTGTCAGATAATGCTCAACAATCGCAGCGAGCAGACCTTGTTTGGAGCCAAAATAATGGTAAAGGGTCGGCTTGGTAAAACCGGCTGTTTCGCAGATTTCCTGAACACCAACCGCATCAAATCCTTGTTGGGAAAAAAGCTGGCAGGCGGTTTGCAGGATGAGCATTCGGTTATCGTTCATGGCAATTATTATACCGATCGGTATAGAATGTGTCAAGGAATTGACAGGAGTTGAGATTTGCCAAAAGTTGAAAGCCTAAAGCGAAAAGATTTGAACTGGGATTTATAGGATCAAATGATGAGGATTTCCAGGATTTTTTGAGGTTAAAATTTGGGATTATAATGTGAGTGAGAGGGTGTATGGTGCAACAGAATTAGTCATGTGATGCTCGATGGATTAATTCCATTCTAATGACTTGTAACCATCCTTTAGAGCATCGCACCAGGGAAAATTTTTAATTTCAGCTTTCAGCTTTCAGCATTGAGCGTTTGTCTAGCTTTCGCCTTTCGCCTTTCAGCTTCCGCCTTTCACCTACTTTCCATCACGCTCTCCAGTACTGCCAGTGCCCTGTGCATCAACGGCATGTTTGCTTGCGAGCCCATGTGTCCTAAACGGAAGACTTTGCCAGTCAATGGTCCATAGCTGCCACCAACCACCAATCCTTCAGCACGCAATTTCTGGTCAAAATCCTGCCAGGTGATGCCTGCGGGAATTTTGACAGCGGTGACAGTGGGCGAAGGGATGAACGGGGTTTCTACAAATAGCTCATATCCCATGGATTGCAATTGTTTACGGCAATAGTCCGCCACCAGTTCATGGCGTTGATAAGCGAATGGTAGTCCTTCTTCCAACAGCATATCCACACTGGTCTGAATGGCTGCCAGGCCGTGCCAATGCGGGGTATAAGGGAATTCAGCTTTTTGCTGGGCATACCGGAAGGGCAGTAACGCATCGTAGCCAACATAGGCTACATCCTCGATGACTTCCCATGCCTTTTGGCTGATCGCCAGGAAGGAGATATCGCAGGGGGCGGAAAGCACTTTCTGTGATCCACCCAATGCCAGATCAACGTACCAGGTATCCGTTTCAATTGGAACCCCACCAACACTCGCGACCATATCCGCATAGAGCAGTGGAATATTGTGTTTCTGTTTGAGCTCACCCAGTTTTTGTAAAGGATTGAGAGTGCCGGATGGCGTTTCACAATGCACAACGCTAATCATTTTGGGTTGGAATTCGATAATGGCTTCTTCGATCTTCTCCCAATCCTGGAGCGTTTCATTGTGTGCAAAACCCAGTGTCTTGACCTGTGCTCCAATCGATCTGGCCATGTCGCCGATGCCATAACCAAATACACCGGTAGCCAATGCCAGCACGCGCTCACCTGGTCGAATGGTGCTTTTGAGCGCACTCCACAATGAAAGCATGCCTTCGCCGGTCAGAAAGGCAATCTGGTTTTGGGTTCCGAAGAGTTGGCGCATTTTCAGTTCGGTTTGGTTATAGAGTTCCAGGTATTCTGGTTCCAGATCAGGCGATCCAAAATCCTGCTGATAGGCAGATAAAATTTGAGGGGGCACCTGCACCGGCCCCGGTACCATTGGTATAGGATAAGATTGCATAGTCCTCCAATCTGAGTATTCACCCATATTATCTCACATCAAACAAATTTAAAGGCTGGTCAGGTTTACAAATTTCAATCTTTGTACAATAATTAACACTAATTCAGCGATACGCAGGTTCTCGATCTGGTATCGCAATCCTAGGGAGTAAAAATGAGAAATGTGATTGAGCGTTTTCTGCGCTATGTAAAGATTGATACCGAATCTGAATTTGATTCTGAAACCTGCCCCAGCACCAGCAAACAATTAGATCTGGCTCGCTTATTAACAGAAGAGTTGGAGACGATGGGTATGCAGGATGTGAGCCTGGATGAGAATGGCTATGTGATGGCAACACTGCCGGCGAATACCGCTCGAGAAGTACCTGTGATTGGCTGGATTGCGCATATGGATACCAGTCCGGATATGAGTGGCAAAGGGGTTAATCCACAATGGGTGGAGAATTATGATGGTGGTGATATTGTTCTCAACCCGGATAAAAATGTCATACTTTCTCCGATTGATTTCCCTGAGTTAAAACTTTATCAGGGGCAACCCATCATAACCACAGATGGCACCACCTTGCTTGGCGCGGATGACAAAGCCGGGATAGCAGCCATCATGTCTGCTATGGAATATCTGATTAGCCACCCAGAGGTGGAACATGGCACTTTAAAAGTCGGTTTCACCCCGGATGAGGAAATCGGACGCGGAGCAGATCGCTTCGATGTACAAAAATTTGGTGCTGATTTTGCCTATACTGTAGATGGGGGCGAGCTAGGTGAACTGGAATATGAGAATTTCAATGCTGCCGGTGCCCGGATCGTGGTGAGAGGGCGCAGTGTTCACCCGGGCACTGCCAAGGACAAAATGATCAATGCAATCAATATCGCCATGGATATTGCCGGGATGTTGCCTGCTCAGATGCGCCCGGAACATACGGAGCGGTATGATGGATTTTTCCATTTGATGCGATTTGACGGACAATTGGAGCAAACCAGCTTGTTATATATCATACGTGAACATGACCATGACAAGTTTGAATGGCAAAAAGGGTTGATCCAAAAAGCAGTCGAATATGCCAATTACAAATATGGTCCTGATACCGCCAGTCTGGTTTTAACCGACCAATATTACAACATGAAAGAAAAAATCCTGCCTGTTTTTCACATCATCGACACTGCCCGGGATGCAATGGTCGCATTGGGGATCCCACCGAAAATTATCCCGGTCCGCGGTGGAACCGATGGAGCTCGTTTGTCCTTTGAAGGGTTACCCTGCCCGAACCTGTTTACGGGCGGGCATAATGCACACGGACGCTTTGAATACCTGCCAGCGCAATCACTGGAAAAAGCGGTGGATGTAATTCTAAAAATTATCGAGTTATATACAGTTAAGACTGATTAAGTGGAGATGCAGCAGTCGTTGAAAAATTAGAACGGATGACGTTGGCACTTCGATCTGGTTAGTTTTTAATTATCGCATACCAGACATAAACATAAGCGTCGCATCCACAATTTGACGATGTTGTTCCTCCGCAGAGATGGTGGCTTCCTGATCACCCCTCTGAGAACCATAACTGCCAAATTGCGCGTGATTTCCGCCATCAATTTCAACCCACATCGTATTTGCCGGTAAGAGGGGGGCTGTTGCTTTGAGTTTATCGAGTGTCGCCAGGCCATCACGATTGGCAATAATGGAAAGCACCGGAAAACCGGATTGTGAGAGATCGTTGTTCTCAGCCGGGTAAGCAGCCCAGAGCACCAGCCCCTGGACAGCCACCGGATTGTTGTATACATACGCTGCTGCCATGGCTCCCCCCAGAGAGTGTCCACCAATATACCAGGTTGAAATACCCGGGTTGGCAGCAATGACAGCGTCTGCACGCTCCGCTCCGAACACGACCAGACTGAGGGGCATTTCCACCAGATAAACAGCATTTCCCCCAGCAGCAATTTCACGCATGAGAGGTGCATATGCGCGGTAATCCACCCTGCCGCCCGGATAAAAAATAAATCCGGTCTTGGGCGTCCGTTTTGCAGGAATAAATTGAAGCCAGGTTCTGCGCTCGGTGACGGTTATTTCCTGATCTGACTCCAGCGCCTGGATAGCCTGCTTATCCGGGCGTGTCGGGGTATTTCCCCAAATCACAAAACCGGCGATTACAATGATGAGAACAGATAGAAATCCAAGAAGAATCTTATTGAGAAGGTTATTTTTGCCCGGTTTTTTTCGTTGGGCAGTATCCAATTGATTAATTTTCTTTGGCATCAGTTTAACCACCTTTTTGTGAAATTTAGAATCATTTAATTTTAATCCATATTCTGGAGGACTTCTAATCTTTGTCTGGCCCAATCATTCTCGGGATCAAAGGTGAGGGCCTGCCAATAGTTACGCAAAGCTTGTTCATACTGACCACATTTTTCGTAAACGTAACCAAGTTGTCCGAGCCCCCAGGCGTCTTCTGGTTTCCCCAGTAAAAATGCTTCCAGATAGGGGATGGCTTCTTCATATTTTTGTTGCTGGATCAGTATTTCTGCACAACCTGCTCTTGCCCAATAATATTTGGCATTGAGCAACAGTGTTTGTTGGAAATCTGCCCAGGCTAACTCTGACTCACCCATTTCCTGGTACAGTTCACCACGCTGGTAAAAAGCCCAGATGTAATTGTCTTTAATCGACAAGGCTTGATTAAAATCCTGTAGTGCCAAGTCATATTGTTTTAACTCTCGCCGTAGACGTCCACGGTGGGCGAATGCCCAATCATACACCGGGTCAATTTCGAGTGAGTGCGAAAAACTTTGCAGTGCCTGGTCGGTTTGTTTTAATCCGCGTTGTACTTCTGCCAGGACGGCATACATCCAGGCATCTTCGCCGAGTAAAACTTTACTGATTTCGAGATCGTTGTAGGCTTTTTTGTATTCTCCCAGTTGGCGGTAGGTTTCCGCGCGTTCGACATAAGCCGTGCCAAATCCGGGCATAATTTCCAGTGCTTTATCAAATGCTTCCAGCGATTGATCAAAATTGTGATACAGTCGATGGATAATACCAATACGACAATGTACCCAGCCATAATCATTGCGCAATTTGACAGCTTTTTGAAAGGCCTCCAGCGCATTTTCAATCTTACCCATCTGTTCGAGCAGGTCACCTCGCACGGCATAAACCCATGCATCTTTTGGCCACAATTCTCCAAGACGGTTAAAATCAGCCAAGGCTTTGTCAAGGTCGCCGATCATCTGATAAAGCTGGCCGCGGGCGCTGAAGACCCAGGGGTACTCGGGTAGGATCTCGAGTGCCTTTTGATAGGCATCCAACGCTTCGTTTAATAAACCCTGCTTGCGGTAGGCTTCTCCCAGACTGTAGTGAATCCAGGCGTAATCGGGGTCCAGCTTAAGTGCATGTTGTAAGTCTTCGTACCCTTCGGCAAACCTACCCAGGTCGAGGTACACACGGCCGCGATGTGCCAATGCCCAGACGTAATCCGGCCGATTTTCAAGCGCTTGCGAGAAAATTTCGATGGCCTGCTCGTATAGCTGCAATTCACGCAGACATTCCCCCAACGTGGCCAGAACCCAGGCATCGCCTGGCAATAGATTTTTGGCAGTATTCAGGTCGTTCAGGGCAGCCTCATATTCCTCCAACCAAAGATGAGCACTGCCACGCTGAGCATACACCCAGCCATAGAAAGGGTCCATTTCCAATGCTTTTTCGAACATTTTCATAGCTTCCGGAAATTTGGAGGTTTCCCGCAGGCAATATCCCAGGTGAGCATACACCCAGGGATCATGATCATGCCTTTTCAAAAACGTACGGTATTCTTTGATGGCTTTGGAAAAGTGCTCTTCACGCTCAAAGAGGTAGCCACGCGAAAGGACCATATCGATATCCTGAAAATCGAGAGGATCTTTTGGGTTTTTCCCTATTTTCTGAAACTGGCGTTCAGTGGCTGGCACGTTTGCTCACTTTCTATTTCTTCCTTAATTGTAGCGAAAATTTGTAACTTGAAAGCCAAAAGCCGTCAGCAGAAAGTCAGCAGGCAGCAGGTGAAAGGCTGTCATCCCACTTGAATTCCTGGATTGATCTGTTATAATCCTTGAAAACCCGACAAAATCATCGTTTATTAGATGTAAAGGAGTAATTAGATGGTAGAACGAACCCCCGACATTGTTGCCCAGGATTTAGTAGTCAGTCTGGAATATTCATTAACCGTGGAAGGTGAAGTGGTTGATTCGAGTGATGGATATGGTCCATTACAGTTTATTCAGGGACGAGGAAACATTATTCCCGGGTTGGAGAAGGCATTATCAGGTATGCAGATCGGTGAGTCACGTGAAATCATCGTCCAACCTGGAGAGGCTTATGGCGAATATGATAACAATGCCTTTGTAGATATTCCCAAGGAACAATTTCCGGCCAATTTTGAATTTAAGATTGGCAAGACCATTCGCCTGAGCGACCCTCAGGGTCGACAGATTAATGCCAATGTGATGGAGATTGGTGAAGGGGATGTCCGGCTGGATTTGAATCATCCACTGGCCGGCAAAGAGCTCAATTTTAAAGCAACCATTGTAGATTTGCGCATGGCTACGGAAGAAGAACTGGCTGCAGGGCGCCTGGGTGGTGGGGGCTGCGCTTCCTGTGGCAGCGGTGATGGCTGCGGAGGCAGTTGCGGATAAAGAAGACAGAGGTTGGTTCAAAAGGATCAACCTCTTTTTATTGAAGGTCGTAAGGAAAGAATTTTTTAGGGTCCCAATGTCTTTTATTCCTTGAAGAGAAAATGGGATGCCAAACGGAGATCGAACGCTCATCTGATAAATTGAGCTTTTCTGATTAATGGAAACTAATTATTCCAGTCTCTAACTTATACCAATTAAAATTTATGATGCCATTTTAAATGCCTGCATTACCCGCTCTTTAACAATGGCATGCTCGACGATGGGTGCCGGGTAGTGTTTGCCGATGATGCATCCGGATGAGTGTTGCAGGTCCACTGGCATGGTCCAGGGTTCATGCAGATATTGTGGGGGTACATTCTTCAATTCAGTGACCCATTTCCGGATGAAATTTCCCTGCGGGTCGAATTTTTTGGACTGTAAAATTGGGTTGAAGATGCGGAAGTAGGGAGCGGCATCGGTCCCCACCCCGGCAGTCCACTGCCAGCCACCATTATTAGCTGCCGGATCACCGTCCACGAGCTGTTGCAGGAAGTATTGCTCCCCTAGTTGCCAGTTGTGCAGGAGGTCTTTGGTGAGGAAGGAAGCAACAATCATACGCCCGCGATTATGCATCCAGCCAGTCTCATTCAGCTGCCGCATACAGGCATCCACGATTGGGTAGCCGGTTAATCCTTGCTGCCAGGCTTTCAATTCATTGGGATCATAGCGCCAGGGAATGCTGCGTCGCTGGGGATAAAATGCTTGCTTAAGGACCTTGGGAAAGTGATACAAGATGCTTGTGTAAAATTCCCGCCAAATTAATTCATTGATCCAGGTTTCTACGCCTTTTTTCTCTTCTGCCAGCATGGTGTTTTCGATCGCTTTCAAAGCCGCCTGGTAAGCGATACGAATGGAAAGCAGGCCAAAGCGAAGGTAGGGGGAGAGCATGGAGGTGCCTGATTGGGCGAGCAGGTTGCGCCCCTGGCCATATTGGAAGATGGGTCCCTGCATAAAAGCATTTAGTCGCTGGTGTGCTGCTGATGTGGTGGCTGGAAAATATGGCAATGACCCTGAAGGAGAAATTACCAGGCTTGCCAAATGATGATCTCCAGCAGGTAGATATTCAGGTGCAGGATAAGGTTGGACATTCTTTGTAAGCGCCTTCCAGGTTTTGCTGAAGGGGGTGAAGACTGTATAAGGGGTACGATCAGTTTTCAGCACGTGCAACGGGTGATGCATCAGCAGCCCCAGGATCAATTTAAGGGGTAAAACACGTTGGATTTCATGGTCACGTTGGTTCGCGTACGGGCTGTAATCTTCTTCAGCAAAGATGGCTTCAATGTCGACTTCCTGAGATAGACTCTGCAATACCTGCAGGGGATTTCCCTGCCGAACAATTAATCTGTTTCCCATGGCGTTCACCACCTGATCCAGATCACCCAGTGCATTGAAAAGAAAAATCTGACGTCTGGACGGTGGATCCTGCAGGAGGTGCGGATCCAGGATGAAGAGGGGAATCACAGGCAAGCCTGTAATCAAAGCTGCCTGCAAAGCCTGGTTATCCTCCAGACGCACATCTCTGCGAATCCACCAAATGACTGACTTCATACCTTGATTGTAGCATCTCATAAAAAAAGCGAGGCAAGCTGTCTGGCGATCACGCCAAAGAACGACCAGAAAAAAACCTGTATAATCAGAATATGATTTTTGGAGGGTAACATGAAACGTTTAGCAATATTAACCGGTGGTGGAGATGCCCCAGGATTAAATGCAGTCATCCGTGCTGTGGTCAAGACTGCTGAAAATGAATACAATTGTGAGGTTTTGGGGGTAAAAAATGGATTTGATGGATTTATCCAGGATGGGGGGGTATTTCCCTTGGATTCCAATGGGGTGCGTGGAATTCTTCCGCGAGGGGGAACAATTTTGGGCGCTGCTAATCGTGGTAACCCCTTTGCATTAAAGGTGGTTAATTCTGATGGCAGCGTATCCTATGAGGATACCTCTCAAAGGGTTTATGACCGCATCCTTAGCCTGGGGTTGGATGCCCTGGTGGTGGTCGGCGGCGATGGCACCTTGCACATTGCTCAGGAATTACATGAAATTGGGGTACCGGTAGTTGGTGTACCGAAAACAATCGACAATGATGTTGGCGGCACAGATTTCTCATTTGGGTTTGATACAGCTGTTGCAACTGCCACAGAAGCGATAGACAAATTGCATACCACTGCCGAATCGCATCACCGTGTGATGGTGCTGGAATTGATGGGACGGGATGCTGGATTCATCACGCTGTATGCTGGCATCGCGGGAGGAGCCGATGTGATTTTGATTCCGGAAATTCCTTTCCGCTATGAGACGCTTTGTAAGAAGGTCAATAAACGTGTTAGTCGCGGGTCATTTTTTAGTATTTTTGCTGTTTCTGAGGGAGCATCTGTTCAAGGGCAGGCGCAGGTCTATTTACGGGAGGGAGACAGCATCCATCAGTCCAAATTGGGTGGAATCAGTCATCAGGTAGCAGAATATATCAGCAGGGCTTGTGATGTAGAAACGCGGGTCACGGTCTTAGGTCATTTACAGAGAGGCGGTAGCCCTACTCCCTCCGATCGCTGGCTGGCATCCCGCCTGGCAGCCGAAGCAGTGCGCGCGGTCGGGCGCGGTGAGTTGGGGTGTATGTCTGCATTGCAGGGAAATACGGTGGTGACGATTCCCTTATCTGAGGCACTGGCAATCCCGAAACGCGTGAATGTAACCGGAGATACCGTATTAACTGCAAGGAGTCTGGGAATTTCACTGGGAGATTAAATGGACAATCAAAAAAACCGGAGGTTCAAAGTGCCTCCGGTTTTTAAAATCGCGACCAAAGCTATTCGTGTCGTAGGGCTTCTACAGGTTGTAGATTGGCTGCCCGGTTGGCGGGATAAATCCCAAAAAACAGTCCGACTGCGGTAGAGAAGATGGTTGCCAACAGGATGGCATCCAGACCGACCACCGGGGTCAATTCCGTGTTATTGGCAGCCGCGATTAATCCAACAAGGAAGGCGATTGACCAACCGAGACCGATTCCCAGAATGCCCCCAAACATACTCAATAGTGATGATTCGGTCAGGAACTGAATCAGAATGTCGCGTTTTCGGGCACCAATCGCTTTCCGTAAGCCAATCTCACGGGTACGCTCTGTGACCGATACGAGCATAATATTCATGATACCAATGCCACCTACCAGCAACGAAATGGCAGCTATGCCTCCCAGGAAAATGGTTAGGACATTCGTAATGCTTTGAGCTGTAGCCACAAAATCCTGCTGTGAGAAGATTTGAAAATCGTCCGCGCCCAAGTCAGTCCGATGCCGGGCACGCAATACCTGAGAAATTTCTTCAGATGCCTGATCAACCAGATCAGCATTCAATGCTTGCACCAGGATGAAATCCACCCTGTCACCGGAGCGCCGGATCAGACGGGATTGGGCTGTGGAGTAGGGGATCACGACGATATTATCCTCACTACCAAAAGCGCCACCTCCACGCGGAGTCAATAAACCAATGACTCGAAAAGGTTGCCCTTCGATGCGCAGAGTTTCGCCGATCAAACCATCGCGATGGCCAAATAATTTGTCTGCCACTTCCACTCCAATGACTGCAACGGATCCGCGCCCCAAAATATTTTCCTCGCTGATAAAATCCCCTTCCTGCATGGAGTAATTTCTGACCTCCAAATACTCGGGTGTGACTCCGTTGATGCTGGAAGTGATTTTTTCTCCGGCGAAAGTAACGGATAGATTGGAACTGATATAGGGTGCCACGAGTGCTACGGAAGGAGCCTGAAAAGGATCAGCGATGGCATCTGCATCTCCACGGGTTAATGGTTTTGGGTTGCGTACATCGTCATTTCCCCCACGGAAGACGAAGAGCAAATTCGAACCTAAACCGCTGATGGAGCCCGTGATGGTATTTTGGGCACCACTGCCCACTGCCAACATTGCAATCACGGCTGCTACACCGATGACAATACCCAGAATAGTCAAGCCGGACCGCGTTTTATTGGCGTTTAAGGATTCAAGTGCCTCAATGATTGCTTGTCCAATATTCATGCTGGTACCTCCTCGCTGACAACTTTACCATCAATGAGATTGATGATTCGTTGGGTGAGATTGGCAATGTTCGGATCATGTGTGACAATGATGATCGTAGTTTTGCGGGTCTGATTAAGGCTGAGGATCAGATCCATAATCTCTTTGCCCGATTTGGAATCCAGATTGCCGGTGGGTTCATCTGCCATGATGATGGCAGGATCATTGACGAGTGCACGGGCGATTGCTACACGTTGCTGTTGACCACCCGAGAGCTCGGTTGGCCTGTGTGTGATGCGATCCCCCAATCCAACAGAGTTGAGTGCTTCAATGGCTTTTTGTTTGCGGTCTTTGCTAATTCCGCCATACCGCAGTGGTAATTCAACATTCGAAAGAGCGGATTGGCGGGACAACAAATTGAAACTTTGAAATACAAAACCTACCATATGATTACGAGCAGCGGCCAGCTGATCATCATTCATTTTGGAGACCTGAACCCCATCGAGAATATAATCACCTTCCGTAGGGCGGTCCAGACATCCTAACAGGTTCATTAAAGTTGATTTTCCAGAACCAGACGGTCCCATGATGGATACAATGGATCCACGTTCAATTTTAAGATCGACACCATCTAGTGCCCGCACTTCAACCTCACCCATCATGTAAATCTTTTTTAAGTTACGGGTTTCTATTACCCAATCATTCATTTTTACCTCTAGAATCCACCACCGAAGGGGCCACCCTGAGGCATAAATTCAGTTGGCGGGTTGAGGACGATCACGTCACCTTCTTTGATATTACCTTCGATTACTTCGCTTTGTAAGTCTGATGTTGACCCGATGGTGATATTCACCGGGTTGGGAACCGTTTCTCCCGGCTTGAGAAGATAGACAACACGCTGACCATCCAACAGTCGCACTGCCCGATTCGGAATGACCAATACATCCTCAATCTCACTGACAATGATATTTACGGCTGCGGTCATCCCAGGTCGAACCAACTCATCGGCATTGGTCAGCTCTAAGGTTACTGTGAAATTGACAATTCCAGCGGTGATATTTGCAACCTGGGCAACCTGAGTGATGATGCCCTCATATTCTTTTTCACTGATGGCGTCAAAACTAATGCGAGCAGGCATCCCAACTCTTAAGCGATTAATATCAATTTCCGGTATTTCAACATCAACCAGTAAGTGAGAAAAATCGTCAATTCGAAATGAAACAGCTCCAGGGGCGATTTGATCACCACTTTTAGAACGGATTTCAGTGATTGTGCCATCAAAAGGAGCATGCAAATTGATCAGATCAACGGTCGCCTCAATGGCAGCGATACGAGCTTCAGCAGCGGCAATATCGTCCGGGTCAGGTCCGTCTTTTAATCGTTCCCATTCTCTTAATGCGTCTTCATATTGGGCCTGGGCTAATACAAGATTTCCTTCTGCAATCTCAATTTCATTCTCACCGGGTAAGCCCTGTGCATAGCGCCAGTTTGCTTCTGCTGTTGCCATTTTTGCTTTGGCGGCTGCCCATTCTGAGAAGGCAGAAGCACGCATCGGATCATCTTCTGGAAGGTGATCCACGTTATCATAGCGTTGTTCCCATTCCTTGGCATAATCCTTGGCGACAATATAATTTGCATAAGCGGCATCGATTGTATTTTGTGATGCTCGTTTATATTCTTTTGAAGCGCGGCGGGTCTTGGCTTTATCGAGAGCATCGGTTAGATTAGCCAGGTTCGCTTGAGCCTGCGCTTTTGCAACCTCGGAGTTTTTGAGTGTCTCCAGATTTCGTCTGGCAGTTATCAGATCAGCTTCAGCCAGGATGATCGATTGTGAAAGGGAAAGCTTTTTGAGTGATGCCAGAATGGCATCAGTTTTTACAACATCACCTAATTCATAGTTAATCACATCAATCTGCCCGTTCGTTTGCCAGCTAACCAAAGCTGTTTGGTTCGCTCGTACGGTGCCGGTGGCACCAACGATGGCGGTCAGGTTCCCTCGTGAAACCGTTACGGTTTGAAACGAGGATGCCATGTTTTTGGCGGCATTATCCTGTGCATATCGTACCCCAAAATAGATTCCGGTTCCGATTACAGCCAGGATCAAAATAATAATGATCGTTTTCTTCATACTTCCCTTCCTGTACAGTAAAAAAAATCTCTGTAATCATTTTTTTATGATTACCGATATTTGTTCAAATTTAGGTTTATCAATTGGATCTGATCCCCTGGACTTAATTTTTTATACAAATGGTTCAGGCATCACTTTCCATGGTTTATTGTAATCCAAATTTTAAGGTTCTGGCGTTAGAAGTTTATTAATAACGTTGTGAAACCAACAAAAAAGTTTATGTTAAAATTGTTGCATTAAGCGTACCATCAGAATTTTGAATTGATGAGTGCTTGTATAATGATTGTATAAAGTATGTGGAAAAAATTAAAAGTTGCCGGGAGGAATATTATTTGGGGGTTGCTGCTGATTCTCATCAGCAGCAATAGTGGTATACCTTCCATAAAGCTCGGCGAAATTGTGCGCGAAGAAACCCGCTGGATAGAATTTGATTACGTCTCCTGGACTCTGGAGTCATGGTGGCGAAAAGCCGCCCAAATTTCATTGGGGACCCACCGGTATTTAAATGCAAACCAGCAATCGGCAATTACCAGTGATTATTTTTCACTAATCAGCGAACAACGTCAGCTGCGGGATGTGATCAATAATATTTACGCTGATCCTGGTGTGGTCGATCCTCAGAACCAGGCAGCAGCCTATCTGGAGCGGCAACGGCAGGTCCAGGTGATGTTAAAACATGTCGGATACCTGTATGAAGCTTTGTTACAGCAACAGGTATCCGCTGTTGTAGGGGACAAAGACCTGGGTCTCATTCAACAACCGGTACCGCCGGTTCAGTTCCATACCACTGCCATGCCGTACGCATTAATTGTTTCCCCGCGTGATATTATTCGGCAGGATGCAGATATTTCATTGCTGCCAGATTTAACCCTGGATCAGATTGTCGCCCTGGAGCAGACTGTTGAAGAAAAACTGAATGTCTCGGCCTTGGTGGTTCAGGTGGGTGGTGTTGGGGTTTATCCAACCATGGTGATGGAAACAGGTAATTTGAACTGGTTATCGGAGACCGTCTCCCATGAGTGGATTCACAACTTCCTGACCTTGAGACCCTTGGGAATGCTTTACAGTCAGACACCAGAATTGCGCATCATTAATGAAACAACAGCATCCATTGCGGGTAAGGAGCTAGGCAATATCGTTATTGAAAAGTTCTACCCCGAATTGATCCCTGCTCCGATTGTTGCGCAAAATTTGGATTCGGAAATGCCAAAAACTTCTCCGGCTCCACCAGAATTTGACTTTCGTGCAGAGATGCGAGAGATACGGGTGGCTGTAGATGCTATGTTAATGGAGGGGAAAATTAAGGAAGCCGAATCGTACATGGAAGAACGACGCAGAGTGTTTATTGAAAATGGTTACAATATCCGGCGGCTTAATCAGGCATATTTTGCCTTTCATGGTGCCTACGCAGATCAACCGGGTGGTGCAGCGGGTGAAGATCCAGTGGGGGAGGCAGTTAGAAATTTACGGGCACAGAGTGAAACTCTGGCGGACTTTGTGAAAAGGATTGCCTGGGTTACTTCTTACGAGCGCTTGCAAAAAATGGTGGAATAAGACGATTTTTCATGGCTGATTCAATTCAGCATCTAAAAATCATCATCCATGGAAGCACCCATACCAGCATCCATGCCCGAATCCAGGTCGTTTGCCAGGTCAGGCAAATCCCGTTCGATATCTTCTGGTGATTGACCTTTTTCTAAGCGTTCAACGACCTCATCAAATTCTGGCGGCATGTCTTCCCCCAACTCACCAGACATCTTGCGCATCATTTTGCCAAGCGCAACCGGGTCGTCCTCCAGTCCTTCCAGGCTGGATGGATCAGAAAAATCTTCCAGGCGATGATCCTCGGATTTGGCTATTCTGATCCTGCCAATTTTCCGGGTTACCTGCTGGCTGCCGCAATGCTTACAAACAACAGGTTTATTGCCATATTCGGTATAAGTCATAAAAACATCAAAACGACGTTTACATTCCAAACAGCGATATTCATAAAGTGGCATGTGAGAAATCCTGTATCCTGTGTATTTTTGCTGAACCAGACCAATTTTGGTAATTAAGAGTGAAAAGTTTGATCAACAGCTTTTATCCATTATAATTTGTCTACTATTGTTTTAATAATAATTAAATAATCTAGAATCCTTAGAATTCATGTTTTTTGAAAGCGAAAATTGAGGTTCCATGAGCAACAACAACAGTATATCATTTAATTTACTCAAGCCCGAACCCTTGCTGATTGTGCTTTCAGGACCTTCAGGTGTTGGAAAAGATGCAACATTACAGGCTTTAAAAAAACGCAATATCCCCTTACACTTTGTCGTCACTGCCACCACCCGTAAACCGCGGCCGGAGGAAACCCATGGTGTCGATTACTTCTTCTATAGTAAAGAAAAATTTCAAGCCATGATCGAGGCCAATGAATTATTAGAATACGCAATCGTTTATGATGACTATAAAGGCATCCCGAAAGATCAGGTGCAGAAAGCCATGCAGAGCGGTCGGGATGTCATTCTGCGGGTGGATGTTCAAGGCGCAGCCAAGTTAAGAGAACTAAATCCGGAAGCAGTGCTTATTTTTCTGTTACCCAGCAGTGTGGAAGAATGGCATCAACGCCTGAATGACAGGCAGACAGAGACAGAAGAAAGTATGAATATTCGGATGAATAAAGTCAAGTGGGAATTGGAATATCTGAAGATATTTGATTACATGGTGGTTAACCGCCACAATCAGTTAGAGGAAGCTGTCGAGACGATTGTGGCTATCATCCATGCCGAACACCACCGTACCAATCCCAGAAAGATAACCTTATGAAATTGATGATGTATGAACAACCACCCGAGAATTATTCCACTACACCACCACCACCTCCCCAACCGGGTGTACGGGTGCAGGTTGATAACCCAGCTTCCAAACCACTGGTAACCTATATTATTCTGGGACTGACAGTGGTTGTATTTCTAGCCCAGTTGCTGACCCAAAACACAATGGGGATTGATCTGCCTGCTGCCTACCTGGCGAAATACAACCAGTTGGTTTTATCAGGTCAACTGTGGCGTTTAATTACCCCGGTGCTGGTGCATGGCAGCATTGCACACATAGCGTTCAATATGTACGCATTGTTTATCTTTGGTAGGAACCTTGAATATCAATATGGCCACGGTCGATTCTTGTTATTGTATTTACTGAGTGGATTTGCAGGGAATGTCGTTTCCTTCGTTTTAACCCCCAATCCTTCCTTGGGTGCTTCCACAGCTATCTTTGGAATGCTGTCTGCACAGGGAGTTTTCATTTATCGTAATAGAAAGTTTTTTGGCAATCGGGCGCGATCGATCCTTTCGAATATTATTTTCATCCTGGGCATCAATCTAATTCTGGGTTTAAGCCCGATGATTGATAATTGGGGGCATCTGGGTGGATTGATCGGTGGTCTGGTATTTGCCTGGACAGCAGGTCCATTGTGGGAAATGCAGGCAGGTTTGCAGGGATTTCGTCTGGTGGATCAACAGGAAAAATGGCAAATTTTATTGGGGGCATTGATCGTTCTGATCGCATTTGCAGCATTAGCAGCTGTACGCTGGTTTTAGGACCAAAAAACCCATGCCAACCCCCATTTTATTGAGATGTTACCAATTTTCTTTGTAAATAAGCTGTTAAGGCATTTCAGCAAAGGTCTCCAGCGGAGCAAACGCAACCCCTACCATGCTGGGACCAGTATGGGCACCTAATACCAGTGACATAGGTCCCATGGGTAACCAGGTGCATTTAAACTGCTGATCCACCAGTTCTCGCAACATGGCACCGCCTTCCGGATTATAAGAATGCAGAACCTGGACGCGCAGTTCACTGCCCGGTGTGTGATACTTGCCAATGATTTTTACTAAACCTTCCAAAGCCCGCCGGAAGGTGCGGGATTGACCCAGCTGAATATAAGTGCCATTAACTTTTTCCACCCCGATGAGCGGTTTGAGGTTCAAAAATGAAGCGATCAGACCTTTCATATGGCTGATGCGTCCCCCGTGAATGAGATATTTCAATTCATCCAGGGTGTACATTTCCTCACTGGCTTGACTGATTTTCTGCAGCAATGCCAGGATTTTCTCTTTCGCCCAACCTGCTTTGGCGGCGCGGGCGGCTGCTTCCACCTGCCATCCGGCTGCTGCGGATAAGGTTTTTGTATCCACGTGGGTGACTCTGGCTTCCGGAACCATTTCTGCGCCAGCCAAAGCGGAGTGATAGGTGCCGCTTAATCCGGAGGATATGTGAATGGATAAAATATCAGGATCTGTAGCAGACAATCGCCGATAAGTCTCGGCAAATGAACCCGCCGAAGGCTGGGATGTAACTGGTAGATTTCTGCTGGCTTCCAATAATGGATAAAAATCACCAGGTTCGATATCGATGCCTTCCTGGTACGATTTTCCGTCCAGGGTAACGATCAGGGGGACAATGTGTACTGCCAGATCTGTAATTTGCTCTTTTGAAAGCCACAAATCAGTGCCGCTATCAGTAACAATTTGCATAATTTCTCCTTTGAAACCAGTACCATCCCCACCTGCTACTGATAGTATTTTAAATTTGGTCTAACAACGTTTAATTAAATGCATAACATATAACGAATAATTAATTGTAACCTATTATGAGTGATCTTGTCGTAATAAAATCTCAAATGAAATCTCAAGATCCAATTTGCAAACCAGCTCTCTGGAGATTAACTCGCCATGAATGAGTGGTAACTGCCTGACTCAGTATCAGGTGGGAAAAAGCAAGCAAGAAAGAAGATTCTGAGACAATTCTGACCTTTCGTTGTTTTTGATTCCTGGCGAGAATTTATGGTAAGACTTTACATTTGAGCAAATTCTGTATTTCATTATTGACTTTTTCTTTTTCAGATGAGTTTTCAGTATCAGAAGAAATTCTCTCCCAATTGGAACAAAGGAAGGATTCCATTTTTTCGGTTGAGAAAAAAGCCGCTTCAATGAATGTGTAGGCCTGATCCCAATCATGGAGATGTGCACTTGCTTCAATAAAGGGTAAGTATTCAGGGCCATAAATGGGTTTCAAGTCTTCGTTAGCTGCAGTTCTCCAATAAGATATGACATCATCCCATTTTTGTTCTGACCTGGCTAAATCAGCCAGTTGGAAGTAATAACACCAGTTTGCCTCGGGTTCTTCTCCAAAAATATCTATTGGAACGGGTTGTTCTTTATTCAGGATGAGACCGGGTTTAATAGTGGCAAATAATTTTATTTCTTCAGCCAACAATAGTGGTTCACTTTCGTAAACCTTGTCCAAAACCTGAAGGCAACCACGTCCAGGTTTATAAATAACCGGAAGAGCCTGCTCCATGCTGGATTTAAAGCTCAAACTGCGTAATTGATAGTCAATATTCATTTGCTCAGGATAGACATTTTTTGTGAAATCAATAATGTCATCTGGACCATCGAACCACCAGTATTTCATTTCTTCACTGTTATAACCAGTTGCATACATTACATTGGTTGCAAAGGCAATTTGATAATCGGCACTATATAAAAAAGGCGTATAAGGTGACAAAATGAATGTGCCCTCTACCAGTGACGGAGCACGCCATTTCAATTGCCAAAAATAGTCTTTCGCATAATGCCAGGTGAGGGTATATGTTTTTGCGGTACGAATTTGAAATGAAATGGCAGACATTAATAGCAATGCCATAATGATACTAAATACAGCATATCTTTTCTTTCCAAACGCCCAGGATGTAATTAACACAAAAATCGGAACCGCGCCTAAAACAATACCAAACATGAAGCGGCTGGCCCATAACCCCTGGATCGCCCGACGACCTACAGCCCAGATTGGCAAACCGCCCAGTAACATGGCAATTACACACATGAAAAGAATTAAAGAGGGATATTGCTCAGATTCATTATCTCCTGAATCCTTTTTTTTATGCCATTGCAGCATGAATACTAATGAAAAACCAGTTGCAAGGAAGCCCATCAGCCATGACAGGATGGTTGTCTTGGCATGAATATCAATATCATCTGGAATAATGGTTTGAGACCATACATACATGACGGCATACACGAGATCCTGTAAGATGATTTCAATTTGCTGAAACAAAAAATTTAGCGGATTTTTCTGAAAAGCGCTCAGGATCAAGGGTTTATTTTTGACAGTCATGCCTTCTTGCTGGATCATTGGTAATACGAACATACGAAAGGTGATAAAAAGCGTGAAAACCAACAAATACGGTAACCATTTCAAAAAAGCTTTTTTAATTGCTGTGACAGTATTGCCATTTTCTCTTTTAAAAATGTAAAAAAGAATCAGTACCCGAATCAGTTCCAGTCCGGTGAAATACTCAATAATCAACATTTGTAGCATAGCCAAAAATAAAGAAAAAGTCAGGGTGAGCCAGCGGTGTTTCCTATCCTGGACAGCCTTAATCATTAGCCATAAAGAAATGCTAAAAAGAAGAAAACTGATGTAGTGGACCATGCTGGTACGGATGACGAATTGTCGGGTAATACCCGGATACACACCCAATAATAGACCGATCCAACCAATTTCCAATACCTTCTTTGGCCAAATACGGAGCAATGATTTTACAAAAAAAAGTACGGCAGCCCAATTGACCAGTAATCCCAATAAATGCCAATTTGCGGGTTTTGTGCCAATGATTGGATTGAACAAGGTATGAATCAATGAGGAAAATGGGCGATCAATCAGAAAGTAATCCCAAATTTGAGAAAAGCTAAACAGTTGCTTTTGCAGTAATACGCCTTCCCAGTCGTCATAATAAAACCCGAGGTTGGCAATCAGTAGTTTATGGGCAGTAAACATAACCAGAAACAAGATGGCAGCATATAAAGGAAACCCAACGACTGGATTCATCACTTGGATGATGTGATGGTAAATGTGGTTGAATGTGGATTTGATTTTTGCCATATATCCCCGGGAAGAATGAGTATCCCTAATTATATGCTGGATTTGCATGCAAAATCAGGATTTATGCCACGAATATAGGATTTTGTCTTTGAGTAGTGGTGTGCTCTATTATAAACTTCATCCTGGTATAGAGGAAACGGTATTTCGACGAATACTTGCCGTTATGGTTAATCCAATCGGGATGCAGGTTTTCCTAAACCGACCTCTTATAGGCAGCATCTCTGCAAATAACGTATGTTTCAGCTTTATCCTGTGAATTTTACCGTCGTATGCAAAATGTAACCTCTCTCGTAGTGTCTCAATAGAAGAAAGAACAAATTTTCAAGGGGCATTGTTCGTCCTGACCATAATTGAAAAACGGCAGATGTCCACAGGATCTGGAGAAAAAAATAGATTATTTCATCCCATACCCCATTCGATTGCTCTATAAAAAAACCACCAATGAATACTGGTAATGGTTAAGGCGAAAAAACCATGCCGACAAGTATGACTCTGGAGGGATGTAAATAGCCCAAATATCCATTAAATTTAACTTATCTTTGGAGGTAAGTATGGAAAAATCACAGGTCAACTATCCTGAAATGAAATTAATTAAACCCTTTTTGGCTCCTTATGCCAAAGCGAATACAAAAAGGGCTATTATTCAGATTCTAAATTCAGTTATCCCTTATTTAATTCTATGGGGGTTGATGCTCTGGAGTTTGCAATATACCTATTGGATTACATTCGGATTGGCAATCCTTGCAGCTTTATTTCTGGTGCGGATTTTTATCCTCTTCCATGATTGTGGACATAATAGTCTTTTCCCCTCCAAAAAAACCAACCAGATCGTTGGCTTCATCCTGGGTGTTTTGGTTTTTACACCCAGTGAACAATGGTGGCGTTCGCATGCCATTCACCATGCTTCCAGTGGAAATCTGGATAAACGCGGCATTGGCGATGTAATGACCTTGACGGTTGATGAATACCAATCCAAATCTGCAATTGTAAAATTTGGCTACCGATTATTCCGTCATCCTTTGGTGATGTTCTTGCTGGGACCGATCTATATGTTTTTGATCAGTCATCGCATTGCGCGTCCCAATCTGGGAAAGAAAGAGACACTATTTCAGATTTATCATAACCTGGCTTTATTAGCGGCTATTCTTGTTATGGTCACACTGATTGGGTGGAAGGGGTTTTTGATCATTCAATTGCCGGTGATCTGGATGGCGGGCTTGATGGGCATCTGGTTGTTTTTCCTGCAGCACCAGTTTGATGGGGTTTATTGGGCCACCAGTTCTGAATGGAATTATGTCTCATCCGCTTTACAGGGTGCGTCCTATTATGAATTGCCAAAATGGATGCAGTGGTTCAGTGGAAATATTGGATTTCATCACATTCACCACCTCAGCCCGAAAGTTCCCAACTATAATCTGGAAGCCTGTTACAAAAATGGAGAAGTATTTCAAACCAACATTAAAAAGATTTCTTTTTGGGAAGGGTTTAAATCTATTGGTTTGGACCTGATTGACCAAAAGAATGACAGACTTATCCGTTTCAGGGATTTGAAAAAGGAATCTTATCGTAATTTAAAAACAGGGACTGACAAATCACCTGTTGGTTAGGTCAACACAATAGAATAGTCATTATTCGATGAACACTTCCACGTGTTCACCATCTTCCTCATCAAAAACATCCACAATCTGGCCAATTTCTCCACTTGCCAGGAAATCAGTGAGGACGTTGGGGTCCATGCCTTCGATTTCCGGGCTGAATTTCATGCCCATTTTTATACCGGCACCGACCAATCCTATCGGCAGGCGTACATTGACGCGGGTTTTACCTGTATCGGTATCTGTTACGCGAACACGAAAAAATTTTCCCGGTCGAAAACCTCCTCCTCGATCGTAACCAGGCGTCGAGGGGCTGGCGGTTACTGATTTGGTTTCACTTCCAATGGAACCTAAAGCTTCCAATAATTTAGCAGCCTGTTCTGCGTTTATTACGCCGTCCTGCAGCATGGATAGTATTTTGATTCTTTCTTCCTGGGTTGTCATAATCTACTCCTCGTTAATCTGTTTTCTTGCCTGCTAATTGTGCCTGTGCTTCTTCCGGGCTGATTTCACCACTGGCCAAGGCATCCAGTACTCGCATTCTATCTTCGGTGGTGAATCTCACGGGTTCATCCGCTTTGGGTTCAAAGCCCAATAAACGCAAAATATCCTGCAAACGATTTCGTAATGTCGGATAGGAAAGGTTGAGCTCTTCCTCCATGCGGTTAAAGCGGCCCTCACAACGAATGAATGTCATTAAAAAGTGCATTTGTTCCTGATTGAGTACATTAAATGGGTTAGCAGTGGGAGCAAAATGTCCCTGGATGGTAGTATCACAATGCGAACAATATAAGCCGATCACTTCCAGGTCTGCCTGGCACATGGGGCATTGGGTAGGTAATTTGTTCATTGAATCTCCTGGCTGTATTAATTCTCAGCGTTCAAAAATAAAAAAATCAATAATCTTACCTGAATTTTCTATTTATAATACATATTATCATAAAAAATAAATTTGTCAATAAGAAACTTCAATTTAATTGAATTAATGTTGAGAAAAATTTAATATTTGAAAGAAAAAGTAAATAATAATCGAAATATGGTTAACAAATTGCTAAAAAAATTGCCATGCGGTTTTAAATCGTGATATACTAATTTTGACTTAATGGTTATCAATCTTAACGCCTAAAAAGAGGAAAGCTATGAAAACATTGTTAATCATGCGACACGCCAAATCCAGTTGGAAAGAACAGGAATTACCAGATCATGACCGCCCTTTAAAGAAGCGAGGACGGAAAGATATCGTCAGTATGGCGAAAATTCTCAAGAAGAAAACGTTGGTTCCTGATTTAATTCTTTCTTCCAGTGCTGTGCGGGCAAAAGATACCGCTACTTTGATGGTGGAAAAGCTTGATTTTAAAGGCGAGCTAGAATTAGTCGATGACCTCTATATGGCAGAACCGGATACATACATTCAAAAAATTGCAACAATACCTGATCGTGTTGAAACTTTATTGGTGGTTGGACATAACCCCGGTCTGGAAGGTTTGGTGATGACTTTAGGGGATAAAATCATTTCTTTGCCTACCGGCTCCATTGCTAAAATCTATTTGTTTATCGATCATTGGAGCGAGCTGACGTCTGAAACCCAGGGTGAGATCAATCATGTTTGGGTTCCGGAAGATTATCGAAAAAAATAACCCCTTGTTGTCCTGACTTCTGGAAATTATGCTATATATTGTCTCCACTCCCATCGGAAATTTAGGTGATATGTCTTTTCGCGCCATTGAAACGTTGCGTTCGGTGGATTATGTGGTCAGTGAAGATACCCGCAAAACTGGTGTTTTATTAAAGCATTTTGATGTCCATAAACCGCAAATATCTTTCCGCGAGGACAATGAACAACGAACATTACCCAAATTGATGGGATTATTGAACGCCGGATCAAATATTGCTTTGGTGACTGATGCCGGAACCCCCTCGGTGAGCGACCCGGGATTTACTTTGGTGCGCGCATCCCTGGCTGCTGATATAGAAATGACCGCCATTCCAGGTCCGACAGCATTAATCACCGCTTTGGTTCTATCTGGTTTGCCTGTACATAGCTTTACGTTTCGAGGCTTTCCACCCCGCAAATCTGGCCCCCGTAAACGTTGGCTGGCCATCGATGAGCAATCCCCGCACACCCTCATATTCTATGAAAGTCCCTATCGATTAAAAGCTTTTTTACAGGATGCACTGGAAGTCTACGGGGATCGCCCGGCTGCGATTGCCAATGACCTGACGAAAAAATTTGAGACGATGTATCGTGGTTCGCTGGTGGAATTGGTGGAACGCTTTGCGAGTGAACCTATACTGGGTGAATATTGCGTACTGGTGGGTGCAAAAATAGAGGCAGCGAGCGAAGAATAGGTTTTTATTTCAAACCAAAGAATTTAAAGCGTGTGTCGTGATCATAGTAGTCTTCCCGCTCAGCCTGCTTGAGTTTTGAGATAACCAGGTAGGTAGCCGGCGTCATGAGCACCTCGATCCCAACTTTAAAGATGTAATTGGTAAGCACCAGGCTGCCCCATATCACCCAGGGAAAAACGCCTAAGAGTGTTGCAACAGTGACGAAAATCAAAGTATCAAAACCCTGACCGATTAACGTAGAACCGATGGTTCTAAGCCACAGGAAGCGGCCAGCTGTTTTTACTTTTATTTTTGCAAGGGTAACTGAATTGCTAAACTCACCGATCAGGTAAGCCAATAAACTGGCGATCACAATGCCACCAGTGCTCATACCACCCAGGATGGCATCATAAGCACCTTGCCCGGCATACTCCTGCCAGGCAGCTTCTCCAGGCAGGAATCTTACAATCGCCAGAACTACAGAACTGAACACCAGGGCAGCAAAACCAACCCAGATCACTCGCCGGGAGCGACGGAAACCATATACTTCGGTTAAAACATCTCCAAAAATATAACTGATCGGGAAAAGGATGGTGCCGGCATCGAATGCCAGGGGAATCCCAAACAGGCTGACACCCCAATCGACAATTTTTGCCGAAGAGGCGATATTGCTGAGTACTAACACGGTTACAAAAAGAACCATGATCAAGTCATAGTAATGAAATATGCGTATTTTTTCAGGTTCCTGGTTCAATATGTTTCCTTTTTTTGACTACACATCATCATTATAATTTCAAACGACCGCAAATTCTACAGTTCTTTCTAATAACCGAACAGGTACAGGGAAGAATTGAGTCAATGAGTTTAGATGGTTATATAATAACAAGGAAGTTTATTATTTGAATCGCAAGGTTGTATGAACCATTTTTTTATTGACCCGAAAAATATACAGGAATCGAAAATTCTTTTTCCAGCGGATGTTTCCCATCAGATCGTCAGAGTATTGCGCTTGAAAATGAATGCTACAGTGATGGTGCTGGACAATCGCGGGCTGCAATATGAAGTCCGCCTGGTTGAACTGTCCACCCAACAGTGTATCGGTGAGATCGTCAGCAGGGTGAAAATTGAGACAGAAGCGACCACCAAAATCCATTTGATGGTGGCAATGACCCAGCGTGAAAAATTTGAGTGGATTCTTCAGAAATGTTGTGAGATTGGTGTTGATCAGATTACCCCTATTCTTTGTGAGCGTTCCATTCAACTTTCCCTTTCGGATTTCGAGAAGAAGAAAAATCGTTGGGAACGCATCCTGAAGGAAGCGGCCGAACAAAGCCGCCGGGGGTTGATTCCGGTCCTGAATAGCCCTGCGCCCATTCAGGCAGCCATTCAGGAGTCTGCTCCTAAGAAAATCATCGCCTGGGAAAAAGAAGAAAATAATCGCCTGGTGGATATTTTTTCACACCAAAAAATTACGGATATCACGCTCATGATTGGACCAGAAGGGGGTTTCAGTGAGCAGGAATTCCAGGCTGCACAAGCTTCAGGCTGGATTCCGGTCAGTTTGGGCCAGCGCATTCTACGGATGGAGACGGCTACCATCGTGGCCTGTGGCATCATCCTGCATCTGAGTGGTGATATCTAACCTATTTAAATTTTACGTAAATCCTGAATCAAAACTCGTTTGGGCATCAAGTTTCTCATTCTGGTGCCGCCTGGTTTGCCCCGTCCAAGAATGCGTCCCTCCTGGTCTTGCATGATCATCATATCCCCCTCTTTTCCGGTTGGGTTTGGCAGGTCTTCGCCACGCATCCAGGCGGATAATTGATCCTCTTCCAATGTGTACATATTGGCATTTGCCAATCTGCCAAAGCGGGTCACAAATTCATGGGATAGTTGGGTTCCCTGCTCCACAATTGCTGCCAGCGGCAAACCCAGCGATTGCACCGGGAAATCAGGAAAGTGTTCTAAAAATTGATTTGGAAAACAATGCAGATTGTTTTGATATTGCCAGATTTGCCAATCGTATTTCTCAATCAGGGGTATAAGATCGAACCCATACAGATCATTGATTGTCTGAACCAGAACCGCCAGTTGTTTTTCGGGCAGCGCATACCAGTTGGCGGATGATAGGGGCCTGGAGGGCGGCTGTTTGATTTTGTACTCGATTTTATTAATTTTCGTGATGCGGGCTGCAAAAAACCCGGCCGTGCCAAACCGGAATGGCCAGATACGGGCCGCATTGCTGACCTGCGGATGAAAGGAAAATTGTCCATATTTTTTCAGGGCAGGTGCTGGTTTTTTGAGGCGATCCTCAATCGGGTCGATCCGAATTTGATGCTGATATTGATTGAGAATCTCATCCAACAGCATTTCGTTTTCTTCCAGGGTCAGTGTGCAGGTAGAATAGACGACCTGTCCGCCGATTTTCAATGCACGCAAAGCACTTTCCAGTAACTTGCCTTGGCGCAGGGCCAGGTTGTTGATTTCTTTCTGGGTGATCGGTTTGATGGCGTGTGCATCGCTTTCCCGCAGCCCCTGCATGGAGCAAGGCGCATCCAGTAAGATGGCATCAAAAGTCTCCGGAAACCAGGCACCAAAATATTCTCCGGGATAATTGCTCACAGCAACATGGCTGCTACCCCAATTTTGGAGCACAATGCGTAAAGCGGTCAGCCGCTCACGACTGGAATCATTGGCCAGGATCAAGGCTTGATCCTGGGTGCGGCTGACCAGATGGGTGGTCTTGCCACCGGGTGAAGCCGCCATATCCAGGATGAGTGGGTGTTCGTTTTTACCGAAATCGAATAATTCTACGGGTAACATCGAAGCGGCATCCTGAATATAATAATGCCCCAGGCTGTGCTCGATGGTTTTACTGATCGCTGCGGGGGCAGCAGTTACCCAGAAACCTGTATCGCAAAAAGGGATTGGTTTTAACTGCCATTGATAGTATTGCACCCATCGTTTTACAACAGCGAGGTTGTCAACCTTTAGAGGATTGACCCGCAACGATGGGTATACAGGCTGCTCCAACTCATGCATTAAAGCCTGAACATCGTCCGGACTTAACAATGGAATGAAGCGCGCGAGCATATCTGCTTGTGGATCCTGTGGATGGTCTGATTTTTTTTGCTTTCGTCTTGACATGATGAAATGATTGTAACAGTTTTACGCGTGTTTGCTATTTTCTAATCCAGAAAACAAGTTCATTTTCCACCTGAAATTCTTCAACCAGCCAATTCAGGTCCTGGATGGTTTCGTACACCAATCTGCGATGTTGATCGGTTTTATCGTGGCGCACGGTCATGCTGGTGGCTGGTAATGAGACCAATAGATGCTTGACCTTTAATGCCTGCCAGAAATTGCGGTTACAACCCCGTTGGCGCTGCTCAAAACGATGTGCTTCTTTGAAGAAAAATGCAACATCCGCTTCAATTTGGGGTGGGTTGATCAAAATATCCTGTTGAAAAGCCAATGGCGGACGCTTTAAGAAACCAAAGAATGTGTTGATAAAATTCACCCGGGCTTTGATGATATCGAAGGCATAATACTGGCAGTTTGGGTCCAGGTTCATCCAGGGCAACCCGAATGGATGGTAACCACAGGCCAGATCAAGGATCACCTGTGGTTTTCCAACCCTTGAAAAGATTTCCTGATAAAAAATATCCAGCGAGGGAATACGCTCCTGCGTGGAAACATGGTTCCTGAGGATTTGGAGACAGACGGCTTCGACAGCCTGTTGATCCTGTTCAAAAGCTTCCGCCAGATCCCGGGTTGCCTGCTCATAATCGCTATCGCCCAGATAGGCTGCGACGATGTTATGCAGCTTCTTGCGCACGGCCTTGTGTAAATCCGGAAGTCGTTTGTGGTGTGGAGCTTCCTGAAGATAAAGCGACTCAATTAATTGGTGTGGAATATCGATGGAACGATATTTTGGAGAGTCTAAGACATCCCTGGCAAACTGGTTAATTTCCACTTCAGAAAGTGTCTGACGACTCATTTTTTTATTAAAAATGCCTGTTCATTCGGAAAAGAAAATGTGGTCACGTCCCACCCGGTGTCGTGCAATAAATATTGAAAATGATCGCTGTAAAACTGTCGCATGCCTTTTTGTTTACCGGTCAAAGATTGTGCTGGAAAGCTGACCAATACATTGTTGCAGGGTAACTCCTGCAGGATCCTGGCACCAATCGTCTTATCAATTTGCTCCAGGCAGGGGATCGTTTTTAAAACATATCCAATCTGAGCTGGTTGCTGTGGCATTTGCTGGGTGAGATCGCAACAATATGCTTTGCCATTGATGTTAAAGTGCTCAAAATAGGCATTCAAAAATTCGATTTGATCCGTGTAAATATCACAGGCGCTGATCTCAACTGACGCGCTGACCGGCATCCATCCCAATGCTAAGGGATTGAGCCCGCAAGCAACATCCAGGATCGATTCCAGCGGGGATAATGAGGTGAGAACCTCCTGATAAAATCGATCAAGAATTAACAAGCGTTCCCGGGTAGAGGCATGTTGCCCCATGGCCTGGATTAAAAACCTTCTCACTTCCGGATTATTAATATCCTGAGGGAGGCTTTTCATTTCAGAATTCAATTGATCATAATTGATTCCCAATGGTTGATAGGCTCCACCGACCTGATGTAATTTGTTGCGTATAGATTTTACAGTTACCTTCCAGGAACGATTTTTTTTCAGCTCATTCCTGGCAATATTTTCGATTAAGTCAGGGTGTATGGAGCGATACTTAGCGCTCTCCTGAACCTGTTTGACGATTTTCTCGATTTGTTCATCCATGGGTAATCTTTTGAATCCGATCTGTTAATTGCGTCATGAAGCGCAGATTATGGATGGTTGCCAGCCGAAGGAACAAGCTATCATTCATTTTAAATAAATGATGCAAATATCCACGTGAGTAACGGCTACAGGTCAGGCAATCACAATCATCTGATAAGGACCCAGGATGTTTGATATGCTCCTGGTCGTTAATGTACAGATATTTCAACCAGTTATCCGTTAATCCGGCGTTGAGGGCATCCGGCGGATTGGCAAATTGATACAAACGGCCGTGCCGGGCATCGCGGGTGGGCATGGCACAATCGAATATCCCATAGCCTAAAGGGTAGCAGGCTAAAACGTTATAGGGATGCCCAATCCCCAGTGCATGCATGGGATATTGATCCGGGACCAGCTGGCGGGTATGTGAGAGAATCTCCGTGAGCAGGTTGCCATCGCCATCCAGGGGCCAACCACCATAGCCATAGCCATCGAAACCAATTTTCAATAGTTCATCGGCGCAATGGGTGCGTAAATCCTTAATGCCGCCGCCCTGAATGATGCCAAACAAGCGTGGACGATCATTGTCATTCATCTTTTTTTGTGCGATGAGCTTATCAAAGGTTGCCCGGCAGCGTTTGGCCCAGGAAATGGTGCGGGTAACGCTGAGTTCCTGTTCTTCAACGGAGGCATCCACATGGGTGCAATCATCCAGACAGATCACCACGTCTGCGCCGTACGCCAATTGCAATTGAACGCTCTTCTCGGGTGTCAGTTGAAATTTTCGGCTGGAGCCTTCCGGTTGAAAATTGAATCCTTTCGGGGTCATATTGCCGAATTTTGGGTTTTGACGGATCAGGGAATATGCCTGGAAGCCTCCAGAATCGGTGATGATCGGGCGTTGCCAGCCACTCATCGCGTGCAACCCCCCCAGCGATTGAATGGTGCTGGTACCGGGTTTTTGCATCAGGTGAAAGGCATTCATCACCACCGCCTGAATTTTAGCTCCTTCCAGATCAGCACTATCGACCGACCTGACCACGCCAAAAGTGGCATCGGGCATAAACACCGGAAATTGCAGCTCGCCAGTGCGCAGAGAGATTGAACGGGGGAAAGGATAAAGCATACTTAGATTATGCCTGAAGTAAGAGGAGCCCGCAAGGGATATCCTATTTTTGATATGGTTGATATTTTACAGGTCGTCATTTTGCCAGGTTTTCGATTTTTCATGCAGGGTTTCAAGCTGTTTCCAATGATTTTCAATCGATGATTTTCCTAACGGCGTCAATTTTATGGTGGTGTTGGGGCGTTTCTTAACGATTTTTTTATTGATTTTGATTAATTTCGCTTCTTCCAGTTTTATTAAGTGACCGGAAAGATTTCCTTGTGTCAACCCAGTCAGACGTTGCAAAAAAGTAAAATCAGCAGAAATACAAGATGATAATGCGGTCAATATCGCCAATCGAGCAGGTTCGTGGATGATCTTATCCAATCCTACTATTTCTTCGAATATTTCGGTCATTCTTCACTCCCTGTTCGAGTAGGCAATAATTTTTTTATGGTTAAATGATCCACCAGTCCACCGGCGACCATTGCCACGCCAATCAGCAAAAATCCCCAAACACCATACTGATCATTAAAAACCATTTTATATGGGATCAATCCAATGGTAGGAAGGAATGCCAGTAGAAATAATGCCAGCGAAAAAACAATGTACATAGTCTGCTTTCGAGAGAAAAAGGGATATGCGAATATGAACGCCCAGGCGATACTGGTTAAGCTGATAGGTTGTTTGAGGTTGGAATTAATCCACATATCCAAATAATCCACCATTATAAACACAAATAATATGAAAAGAATCATCAGAATATTCATGAGATTGCTGGTTGATTTAACGCGTCCCATTTCGTGTGAATAGTAGCGATCAATCAAAATGGTAGCCAGAATGGTTAAAATCATCATTAGAGTGGGAAAACCGATATCTTTGCCTGTTTCAGTAATTCCCAATTCCAAATAGTTCCAGGCGGCTAAAAACAAGAAAAAAAATCCAAATGGTAAAAGTAGTAATCCTTTTAAATTCTCAAAATTTTTGGTTATCCATCTGATTTTGTTTTTATCGTTCATAATGTCCTCTCTTTTCGTTATGTTAAAATCAGTATATAACAAAAATTAGTTTTTGTCAATATATAGTTTGTAATACAGACTAAAATATGTTAAATTTTATATCATGTTGTATCACCGGCGCTTCTTACACTTACCGATTACCTGGTTGAGAATTACAAAATCCAAAATGGTTGGCAAGAGTAGACTCCGTCAGATTTTGGTGTATTTGGTGCATCAGCGATGCACTACTGACTACTGACCCCCTCAAAACTGAATCCTAAATCCTGATTCCTAAATCCTACAAACTAACCACGCCATTCACAATCATCGAAATGCCTACGATGACCAGCAAAACAACAATAGCCCATCCAATGATCATGCGAATTCTTGGTTTGAGGTGACCTACGGTGCCAAACATGGCGATCCAGGCCATGGTGGCGGGGATCATGGTGCCATAAAATCCCAGCGCAAAAGAGATGCCACGCAAAGGTGAGATCTGCCATCCGGTCAAAATGGTGGGGACACCAATGGTTGCCCAGAAAATATATACATTCGGGTTGAGCAAATTCATGGTGACGCCTTTGAGAAATGTCCTGCGAGGATTGTTTGGGGCAGCTATGTTGAGAGCGGGATCCTGTTGCTTTTTGGATGTATTGTAGGCGTCCCAGGCGAGATATAAAATGAAGAAACCGCCGACGATGCGTAAAACATGCGTAAACCACAGTGGGAGTTGTGACAGCAGGAAGAATAGAGAGATCATGATGGGACCATCAGAACCCAGGGGGATCAGGGCTAATGGCAATGTGCGTTTCCACCCGGAACGCATGACCTGCGAAAGTAAAAATGCCTGCATGGGTCCGGGAAGAAAAGCAGCGTATAAACCAAACACGATTCCCTGACTCAGAAAATACATGGCAGGTTCTTAGCGATGCGAGTGGTTAAATTAAATGAGAAATGCTTCAATGCTTGTCATCTTTTCCTATATGGGATGGCAGCTATTATACCGCAGGGTTATGAGGCACTACGCAGGTTGATTTATTCCAAGCGGTATTCCAATTCAATCTCATCATGAATGGGGATGCCGAAGTACCCAATGGTTGGAAATTCTGGTTTTCGTTCACGGGCACGGTCGGCTGCGCCAATGTTGATCTTGACGATTTTGAAACCTCTTTTCTGGTAAAAACGCAGGGAGTAAATATTATCATTGGTGGTGACCAGAACCAGACGTTTACAACCTACATTGCGGGCATGTTGTTCCACGGCTTTGATCAATTCACTTCCAATACCAATGCCTTCCCGTAAAGCATCAAGCGTTACGATTTCACAATCATCCCCATCAAAGTGATAGGTGATCAAACCCAGCGGTTCATCGGAACCCGCAGTTATGGCGATGAAACCAGGTAATTCTGCCGGATGAAAGACTGTGTCACGCGAGATGACAATTTCTGCACCCCATTGGAAAACCAACCAGCGCCGAATCCAACCCCGATCTTCTATTTGTGTATTACGTATACTAAACAAACTCATGAGCCCTTCTTTCCTAAGAGCGCGGGAATGAAGCTGACAAATACGAGCGCTTGGACTATACTTTTATTGTACAAAGCAATGCTGGAAAATGAAATAGCCATTTTTTCGCTGAAATCTAATTTTGAAGGATGGAACCCAAAATGATTGAAGTTACCCAGGAAAATTATGAGACTCAGGTTCTGCAAGCCAATATTCCTGTGATCGTTGAATTTGGAGCTGTGTGGTGCGCTCCCTGCAAAAGATTGGAACCCGAATTAGAAAAATTACATGATGCCTGGCAGGATAAGTTCAGGTTGGTGCATATCAACGTAGACCAGGATCCGGATATCGCCATGCAGTATTCCGTCATGAGCGTCCCCACCACAATACTAATCAAAAATGGGATTGAAATCGAGCGATTTTCAGGTTTCAAACCTTTAGGCAAAATTATTGAATTATTTGGAAATCACATTGAATGAGGGAAGGACATCAAATGACCAACAAACAATCAAAACCATTTGGGCTCTGGAATAGCCCGATTACTGCATTAAGTGTTTCGCAAGGGATCCGATTAAATGAGGTGCAATGGGATCCGCAGGGAGAATTCCTGGTCTGGCTGGAAGGCAGGTCGGACAGCGGTATACTGGTCGCCAGTCAACGGGGTGAAGCAAGTGTTGACCTCAATGGAGAAATCAGCTGCCGCGGAGGGGTTGGTTATGGCGGTGGCGAATTCACAGTACGTAACAACCTGGTTATTTTTGCCGGGAAAGACGGGCGTTTATATCGCAGAGAATTGACACCGCAGAAAGCTCAGCCAATCACGCCGGCGTATGGGTCTGTTGCAAGCCCTCAGATTTCACCAAATGGACGGCATGTGCTGTATGTGTTTTCGGATGGCAGCCAGGATGCGCTGGGTGTGGTGGATGCATCAGGTGTATTTTGGCCACAGAAGCTGATTCAAGGCGCAGATTTCTATATGCAGCCTGTCTGGCATCCGGATGGAAAAATGATTGCCTGGGTGGAATGGAATCATCCGAATATGCCCTGGGATGGAACCACGCTGAAGCTGGCGTCGCTGCAAACTGACGAACTTCCAACCATCAATATGATCCAGACGGTGGCTGGTGATGAAGAAACGGTTATTTTTCAACCGGAGTTCTCGCCGGATGGCCAATGGCTCAGTTATCTCACCAGTGTGGATGAGTGGGATGCTCTGGTATTGGTGAATTTGAACACGATGGAAAAGCAGGTTGTGTACCAGCCACTGGATTTGCATTTGATGGAACCAGCCTGGGTGCAGGGGGTGCGAACCTATGCGTGGAACGCTGACAGCCAATCGATATTCCTGCTTCAAAATCAATCTGGTTCTAACAGCCTCTGGCAGTTAAATATATTAAGCCAGGAATTCAAGCAAATTGATACCAGGCCTTATACCTGGTTGAGGCAAATTACTGTATCTGCCAGGGGTGAAATTGCTTTGATTGCGACCTGTTCCAGTATTCCTGCCCGCATCATTGTAGGGGATGGAAATGCATGGCGGGTGGCAGCCAGAAGCTCAGCCGAAAATATTCCTTCCGGGTATTTATCTACACCCCAAGCCATTGAATGGCAATCGCCGGATGGGGTCACGATTCATGGCATCTATTACCCACCTGCCAATCCAAACTTTTCAGCAGAAGGTTTGCCACCAGCGTTTGTATATATTCACGGCGGCCCCACCTCGCAGGTGACGGCAGGTTTCAGTGCTGCTACTGCCTTTTTTACTTCGCGTGGTTATGGCTGGCTGGACGTCAACTATCGCGGCAGCACCGGCTATGGTCATTCGTATAAAAAAATGTTAAATGGTCGTTGGGGGGATGTGGATGTTGAAGACGCTGTGGGAGGTGCCCGGGCGTTGGTGGAACAGGGTTTGGCAAATGAAAAGCAGCTTATTATTTTAGGCGGCAGCGCTGGTGGATACACCGTCCTGAATAGTCTCATACGCTATCCGGGTGTCTTCAAAGCCGGAGTGTGTAATTATGGCGTTTCGAATCTGTTCATGCTGGATATGGATACGCATAAATTTGAAGCCCATTACACTGCTTCCTTAATCGGGCAGCTTCCGGAAGCAGCCGGGAAATATCATGCCTGGTCTCCGGTTTTTCATGCTGACAGGATCCGTGATGCACTGGCTGTCTTTCAGGGGGCGGATGATAAAGTCGTATTGCCCAATCAATCTGAGGCGATTGTTGACAAACTTCGCCAGCAGGGTGTCCCATTCAGTTATCAATTATATGAAGGCGAAGGGCACGGTTTCCGCAAAAATGAGACCGTGTTGGACTACTACCAACGCGTAGAGCGATTCTTGATCGAAAACGTGTTATTCGCCCCGTAAACGAGTTTAGAGCAGCTTTTATCAGCTATCAGATGAATTGACCTGGAAAGCCCCCAGGTCAATTTTAATGATGCTGTTACTGTTTGAGCGATTGGGCAATCTCACGCTCCAGGCGCAGCAGTGTGTGCAGGGTATGCGGGAGCGCATCCTCCAATGGAACGGTGGTTTTCTCGCTCTCACGCCGGATTTTGAATTCGATTTGTCCCTGGGATAAGCTCTTTTCAGCGACGGTGATGCGCAAGGGGAACCCCAGTAAATCGGCATCATTGAACTTCACACCAGCACTTTCGCTGCGATCATCAAACAAGACTTCTATGCGGGCTCGTTGTAGATCCTGATACAGGGTTTCTGCAACCTTTATGGGTTGATCGGATTTTTTCGAAGGCAGGACTATCAGATGAACCTGATATGGGCTGAGTGTAACCGGTAGGATCAGTCCGTAATCATCGTTACTGCTTTCTGCCAGCCCTCCCAGGATGCGTTCCAGATCAAGCCAGCCTGACCCAACCAGAATGGGTTTTTGATCCCCATTTTCGTCCTGAAAATAACAAGCGGTGCTGTTTGATAAAGAATCGCTGGGATTCATCACTCTACCCAAAAGGAAGCCGGATTGGTTGGTCAGCAGCTGATTGCACCGCGGGCAGCCATCCCCGGCTTTTACCAGGGTGATATCAGCGATGATTTTGGCATGAAAGTCACGATCGTAATTGACGTTCCTAAAATGGTAATCGACTTCATTTGCCCCGGCGACCAGATTGGCCTCGAACGGGATTAAATCATCCACCACGATCAGCGCATCCTTTAATCCGACTGGCGAGGCGAACCCGGGAACAGCACCAATGGATTGAATTTCTGCATCCGTGGATGGACGCAGCGACCAGGCATGTACCACGCGCGTAAGTTTGGTTTCATTCAATTCCATATCACCCCGCAGGATCGCCATGACTACTTTTTCGATCTTTTCACCATTCTCAAACAGGGTTGCGGTCATGAATACAGCTTTGGCTGTACGGGCTGCAGGAACACCCAGGAATTTTGCCAGCTCTGCAATGGTTTTCGTATGCGGGGTATGTACTTTTTCCAGAGGATGCAAAGATTCAGTATTGGAACTTTGTTTTTCGGCTGTTGCTGATGCCTGATTTACCAAATATCCACAGGCGGGGCAATGCAGCATAGGGATATCACCTTGCGGGTGGAGAAGAATGAATTCAAAACCTGATTGAGGGTTGGGTGATGGGTAATAAAATGCGACCATTGAAACCGGTAATGCACAGCGCTTGCATATGTTCTGATAAGCCTGAACCAGCTGTTCGAATTGTTTCTCAGCAGCGGCTTGATCTTTATCCAGCGAAAATGTTTCCAGCCTGGTACCCTCTCGGGCAGATAATAAACCTGCCCGATTCTGCCGGCTGTGCAGCATTTTGCGTTGAATTTGATACAGGATTCTGGGGATTTGACGATGAGAACGAACGCTATGTTGAATTAGATCGGGCAGATTAGCAAGCGAAGAGCTGGCATAATAAAAATGTTGAGAGAAAGGCTCCCACACATCCAGCATTTCCACACCGAAATCAGATTGCCCGGCACTTCTGATCAACACGTCCGCGTTGATCAAAGAGGGGAGTATGATTTCCTGCCCATCCAGGCGAGCAAGCTCCTGTCGGATAATATTGATCATTTTTTGCAGGCTGCGATGCCCTAATGGATTTAAAACGAAAAGATTTGTGCCCACTGGTCGAATATAACCAGCCCTTTGTAAAAATTGATTTCCAGTCGAGGCAGCTTCTGTGGGAAGTTCACGCAGCGTTTGATTGAACAACTGAGACATTCGCATCATTATTCGTCCTTAAGCTGTCAGCTTCAGATAAATACGTTTGTTAATCTTGCCTTTGGACTTGTAATCAACAATTTGAGTATTCCCAATTTCTGCGCTGGAGTGGACGTGTGTACCTCCATCGGCCTGCAGGTCAAGCCCGACAATTTCAATCGTACGGATTTCGTTGATTCCTTCTGGCAGGAGATTAATTTTTGTGCGAATCAAATCGGGGATCTGGAAAGCTTCTTCCCGCGGCAGGATCTTTACACGGATGGGATGGTCTTTTTGAATTTCTGTGTTGACGGCATCTTCGATCACTTTTACCAGGTCTTTCGTGAGCGTCTCGAATTCAAAATCCATGCGTCCTTCCAGGGGGTCCATATTGCCACCGGTGACCAGAGCACCATAATCACGAAATACGACGCCACACAGCACATGCATGGCGGAATGTGTGCGCATGAGTTGGTAGCGGCGTTCCCAGTTCACTTTGGCTTTCACTTCTGTACCCGGCAGCGGGAGAGTCGCATCTGTAGGAAAAGAATGCCAAACCTGATCGCCAATTTTCTTGACACGGATGACATCCTGAGAAGTATCATCCCACGAGACCCAGCCCGTATCGTGGGGCTGGCCGCCGCCACCCGGATAAAAAGCGGTCTGATCCAGGCAGATGGCGTGGGTTTCAGGGTCAATGGCTGTTACGATGGCGTCAAATTCCTGCAAGTAACTATCTTGGTGGTAAAGCAAATTGGTCATAGGGTTATTCTCGCTGTTCTTAAGGGGTGTGTGTATTTTAGCATACCCTCAGCGTTTATTTTTTCATCAACAAGTCATTGGTGAAAGCTTTGCTGACGTCAATCGGCTGTATGGTTTCATATTCAACCAGTAAATCAGCCAAGTCCTGCCATTGCGCCAGATCATGCCATCCGATTGTATTTTCATCCGTGGTAGGGCTGCGCAGGTCTTTTAATTCAGAATCCAGCATAAAGCGCATATGCTCCCGGTCTGTTTCCGGGCCAGCATATTTTAAAACGATTTCCACTGCTTCGGCGGGGTTCTTTTCAGCATATAAAATCCCTTCGATTGCCGCATCCAGGAAGTGTGCGAGTATGTCGGATTGGGTCGCCAGGGTTTCTTCACTGGTAACATAGGTCAATCCGATGGAGGGTATACCATAATCAGCGCTGTCCCATAAATCAATTTCATATCCCCATGCCTGCATCATAAAGGGCTCATTGGATTTATAAACCGGATAAACATCCACTTTCCCCTCGGTCAGGATGCGGGGGTCAAACCCAACGTTCACCAATTCGATCTTATTGATGTCTGCACCGGCGGCTTTGATTAATGCGAATAATTCAGGCGGAGGTGTGCCTTTGAAACCAACAATATGGTTTTCCCAATCTTTAGGAGATGTGAACCCACTGCTCTTGAGTGAAGCAAAAGCCTGTTGCCCGGTTTGTCCGATCAAACCAAAGGATACCAAAGGCAAACCTGGATCAGAGCGGCGTTTGATCAGGATAGCAGCATCCTGTGTGGTCACCTGAACTTTTCCCTGGGCAACCAATTGCAAGTGTTGCCCCGAACCGGGGGAATGCTCTACGGATACATTCAAATGCCGAGCTGCAAAGAAGCCTTTTTCCTGCGCGACGTACACACCCACAAACGGCAAATTAGCTTGAGGTTTGTAGCCTGCCATGAACGTCATATGATCCATAGCAGGTGTTATTGTGGGAGTGGTGCCCGGGCTCATCGTTGAACAAGCGCTCAGGGAAATGATGATCAAGGTAATCGAAATCAATTTTAAGCGGTGATGCATGCTACCTCCTGATGTTATGAATTCATTTGTGCGGGTTGCCAGAAAACAGCTTTCGCTTCTGCCCAGGTGGTGATGCGGTAAATCAGCATTCCGGAGGCAGCCAGAATAAAAATTGCAGCGAATAGAAAGGGTAAATTTAAATTGGTATAAGCCAGCCACATGGTTCGCCCTAAACCACCTGAGGCACCGGTCCACTCTGCTACGACAGCCCCAATTAATGAAAGTGGCCCTGTTATTTTTAGGGCGGTAAATAAATAAGGGATGGCAGACGGAGCACGCAAATGACGGAATATTTCCCAACGGCTGGCGTTCCAGGATTTGAACAAATCGTGCAGTGCTGGGTCCACCCGTTGCATTCCGCTCAGAACATTGATCAATACCGGAAAAAAGCTCATCAATGCGGTAATGATGATTTTAGGTAGGACGCCAAAACCCAGCCATAATGTTAATAAAGGCGCAATCGCCACCATGGGTGTAGATTTGATCAGAATGGCCAGCGTCATGACACCGTCTTCAATGCCAGGCAAGAGAGTCAAGACTGTTGCCAGAAGGATTCCAGCCAGAACGCCAATCAGTAGACCGGTCAGGGCTTCTCCCAGGGTTAAGACGGTTGCCTGGGTGAACGTTTCCGGATGTAGAACGAGTGTCTGAATGATCCGGGAAGGGGCCGGCAGGAGGTAAACAGGCGTGTCTGTTAAGAGAACTCCTACTTCCCAGCCAATGAAAAATATCAGCACGATACTGAGCGTAATCAACAAGGTTTTTTGGGATTTATTGGGCTGCATCGTATCTCAATTACCGTTCGAATCCTGATGAAGTATGTGGCGTAACTTTGATAATAGCTCCTGAAAATCCGGATTGCTTTCTACGCGCGGATGCGGAATTGTATTGGGTACATCAGCGATGATGGTGCCTGGTTTTTCAGAAAAAACGATGATTCGGTCGGATAACTTGATGGCTTCATGGATATTGTGTGTGATCCACATGACGGTGGGTGAGAAATCTTTCCATAGCGAGAATAATTCATCGGTCAGGCGTTCGCGGGTCAATTCATCCAGCGCAGCGAAAGGTTCATCCATCAACCAGATTGGAGCATCCTGCAGTAATAGACGTGCCAGGGCTAATCTTTGCTGCATACCCCCGGAGAGGGCATAGGGATGCTGGTCGGCTGCGTCAGCCAGCCCGACTCGCTCCAACACCTGCTCGACACTTAATTGTTGTCTGCCTTTACCTCTCTGGAAGCGTTCTGCCAGGCGAAGATTGCCTGCCACGGTTAGCCAGGGTAATAAGGCTGGGCTTTGCGCCATCCAGGCCACCTGACCATTTTCAATGGCTTGTTTGGGATCGAATTTCCCGATGCTGATTTTCCCCTGAGAGGGGCTAATCAGATGAGCAATTAAACGAATCAGGGTTGATTTACCACATCCACTGGGGCCGATTAAGGCGACAAATTGTTTTTGCAGGATATCCAAATGAATATCTTCGAGTGCATGGGTAGTTTTTCCGTTGAAATATTGGTGGGAGAGTGATTGGATGGATATCTGCATCTTAGTTCTTTTCTGCTGCCAGCCCCATCCAGCCACGCAGCGTGTCGGGGTTGATGGTGAAGACGGTTTCCACCTGGTTGATAAACCGTTGTGGTGTATCCTGCCCCAGATAGCGTTGGGATAATTTACTCAACAAAGTTGTGCGGGTATCTATATCAATATTCAGGGCTTCTTTGGCAGCCCCACGCATGCTGATACGTCGATAAGGCGCCCAGGGTTCATCCACTGTCAGGGAAACCTGCGGATTTTTGCGAATATAATCCACCCATTGGCTGCCATGCCAGGCCAGAATACTGAATTTTTCACCATCCCACTCCTGCCAGACGGGGATGACGTGCGGATGACCATCCGGTCGAATACATGCCAGCCGGGCTGTCCAGGGTCCCAGTAGGAATTGTGTTATTTGAGAATCATTCATGCTGGTGGTGGGTTGAAAAGATGAAAGTTGATCCTGATGGTAAGGACTGTATTGGAGAGCACCCAGACGATATGAAATGCGGGCAGCCATGGCCCGCAATTCTGAGAGCCATTCGTGCAACAAGTTTTCTTGTGACCAGCGATATTTGGGAACTGTGAAGATTAACCCGGCGATGGGCTTGATACCATCAGCACAGATCGGAAGAGCAATTTCAAAATAATCCTTATTTTCCTCCAGGCTATAGCCACATTGAATTACCTGTTCATGATACGGTGAGGTAAGGATAGCATGGGCAGCGGAGTCGCCAGCCAGCGGCTCACCGACAGAATAGACAGCCCGAATGATTTGATCTGCCTCTCTTTGATCCAATAATAAGATGCCCTGTGGGCCTGGGACGGCTAAGGCTAGCGTTTCTGGAAATGTCTTGTTGTGGATTTCCTGTTGAAAAACATTGATGAGGGTCTGGTAGGAGGGTGAATTTGAACCAGACCACGCTAACAAGCGTGGGCCCGCAATATAGCGCCCCCGTGTTTCCGATTGAGCCAGGTATCCGATTTCTTTCAACTCTTTTAACAAAATAAAGAGGGTGCTGCGAGAAATACTGGTTTGCTCCAGAATTTCCTGCGGGCTTAACCCCTCCGGATGCTGGATAAAAATTTCCAGGAGAGATAATGTTCTTTCAATGGTGGAGGGTAGGGATTCTTTTTTCATAATGAAGTATCAAATATTAGACTTAAGTCCAGTATATCATACTTCAAATTAATTACAAGTGAATGAAGTATCATCCCAAAAAAAAGAGCCCCTCACAATTGAAATGATACCGAATCAACAAAAAAAGCATTGTTGTTGAGACAATGCTTTTCGTTTCTTTAAAAGGAAGGCTTCTTAACGTAAGAAAAAGGATAAGATAACCAAAACACCAATAAAACTTCCAGCCAGAATCCCAATTCTTTTCAAATCTTGTTTTACATACGTGTAATCCGGATTGAATTCGGCGCTGGAAAAGCGTGTTCTCGGGCTGTGGGAGGCAGCAGCTGTTGAATTCACGACTGGTTGATCAGTTTTTACTTTTCGATATTGTTTTTTGGCCATAGGAGTTTCTCCTCGAACTGATTTGTTAATATTGGTAATAAATTTGCGCCTTATTTATACCACGAATTTGACATTATTGGTTGAGCAGAGTCGCTGTAATCACCATGCGTTGTGTATCGACCATATACGGATAACAGGAAATTAAGGTTACCACTGGTTCGTTTGTGGAAGCCATTACTTCAACCTGCAGGGGACCGACGACTTGCTGTTGCTGTACGACGTATGTATAAGCTCGTTGATTGGTGTAGATAATCACCTCATCACCCGTTTCGAGTTGATCCAAATCGCGGAAGATTTCCCCAAAGACATCATTATGCGCAGAAAGCACCAGATTTCCGCTTTGCCCGGGATTGGGTGAATGAATATATTGGCCTACGCCTTTCTTGAGCTGTTCTTCACCATCCCCCATGACGACCGGAGCATCTACTGAAATTGCCGGGATTCGAATGCGAATAGCCTGTTCCGGGCTGGAGGTGGGTAGAGGTAAGCTGGCCATCGCCTGAACGTGTGCGCGCAGGTGCTCCGGAATTTCGGAGTCGTTAAAGCGCACCCCTCCGGGGTCTGTGGGAGGTGTATGCCCGGAAGGGAGTACCACAGCTTGAATGATGGCAGTCGGGGTCAATGTTGGCAGGGTCATGGAAGCAATCGATTCCTGATTAAGGTTCTTCAAAATTCCAAAAATATTAAAGAAAAGAAAAACCAACCCCACAACGGCAATTACCTCAATACCAACCAGAACCCGGTCAAAAAAAGTGCGTCTGGGTTTTCGGTCTGGCAGGTAGTCTGTCAGATCATCATCGGGTTGAGATGGATCATCGGATAATAAACCCGGGGTATCCACAGGTTCTACATTGATCATGCGTTTCGATCTTCGATATTGAGAAGGTTGGCGTGATCTTTCAGCTCGTTGCTTTTCAATGATAACCTGACGCAACTCCTGAATGCTCATATCGTCAACAGATTTTTTTCTTTTTCCTGCCATTGCTTCCTTTTTTGTGATTATACACTAAATCAATCGTCAATTTTTTTACAATGATGATGGTGCAAGATAATTGCCTGAAAAACTGAGTCATCTGCTGTGAATTGCTTTGAAGCATTTGAGCAGCGTTATAATATATAACATATGAAGGAAGAGGTCAATTTTAAAAATTTCTTAGGAGGAAGCATGCGGCGTTCCCTGGTAGCTATTATTATATTTGTTTTGTTGATTACTTTTTCTATTCCTGGTCAGGCTCAATCGGAAATAACCATAGAAGAGATGCAGGTTAAAATCTGGCCAGAATACGACCAGCCTTCGGTTTTAGTGATTAATAATATTTTTCTGTCTGGTGATGTGAAATTCCCTGCCCGCATCAATTTTAATATTCCGAAGGATGTTGGTGCTCCGCATTCGGTGGCTGTACGGGAACTGGATGGGCAATTATATTTGTTGGATTATGACACGACCACATCCGGAGAGTGGACACAGTTGACCTTTACCTCTCCGTATGCTGAAATTTGGATCGAATATTATGATCCTTCTTTGGATGTGAGTAAGGATCAGCGCACCTACGAATTCGAATGGGTTGGGGAGTACCTTGTGAAAAACCTTTCCCTGGAAGTTCAACAACCTATCACCGCCACGAACATGTCATTTAAGGAAAGTATGGGGCAGGCGCGCGCAGGTGGCGATGGATTGACCTATTTCACCACCAATGTGGGAGAGGTAAAAGCCAATTCAAAAATTACTTTGAATTTGGAATACACAAAAACAGATAACACCCTCAGTTCCAGCATGACGGTTCCGGTTCAACCGGTTACGCCATTAACCGATGAACCGATCCAGGGAAAAACTTCCTTTACTCAAATTTTACCGTTTATTATTGCGGGTGTTGGTCTGGTTGTCCTGGTTATTGGCGTTCTGTGGTACCTGGGCCGGCAAAAAGAAATCCTGCCTAAAACCCGGCAACGGCACGTGGTCAGCCGGAAAACGAGTTCCCACTCGGAAGGGAACGGCATTTTTTGCCATCGCTGTGGACGTCGGGCAGATTCAGGAGACGTTTTTTGCAGGTCATGTGGTACAAAATTGAAATTGGAGGATTAGGATTCTTACTGATTTGTGTATTTTCTTTCCCTTGATAGATGCGATTATGAGACTTATAATCAAGGTAAGAATTTGGGAGTAGATTTTGAATAACACATATCCGGAACAACCGATAGAAGATCAGGTTGAAACGACACAAAAGAAATCGAAATGGCGCGGTTTCTTCCTGGAAATTTTTCAAACGCTTTTTTTAGCGTTGATATTTTATTTTATTATTGACAGTTTTTTTCCGCGAGTACGGGTGGAAAATATCAGCATGAAACCTACCCTGCAACCTGGGGAACTGTTATTGGTCAATAAGTTGGCCTACAAGATCGGAAATCCACAGCATGGCGATGTAATTGTCTTCCACTACCCGGGCAACCCGGAAGAAGACTATATTAAAAGATTGATAGGTTTGCCTGGGGATGAGATCAGGGTGGAAGGGGGTTTGGTGTACATTAATGGACAATCAATGGATGAACCCTATATTTCTGCCCCCCCAGCTTATCGAGGGGATTGGGAAGTCCCATTGGATTCATTTTTTGTACTGGGTGATAACCGCAATCAATCATCCGATTCCCATAGCTGGGGATTTGTGCCTGAAGAAAACGTTGTCGGGAAGGCTTTGATAATTTATTGGCCAATCGATCAAATAAAGATATTAGATCATCCTTTGACTGTCACCGCAGCCCGGTAGAAAGAAAATCATGCGTAGGTCTTTACAAAAAAGCAAGGTTTTTTGTCCAGCCTGTCAGGTGGGAAATTATCATCTGAAGCTGGTTACCTATTACGCCTGGCATAAGAATGATTTAATCACAGTACCTGATTTTCCAAGTTGGGTATGTGATGTATGTAGTCGCATTGAATATGATGAAAAAGCTGTCAATCAACTTAGAACTTTATTAGCTTCCTCGACGGATGTCCGGGTGGTTGAAAAGGCACGCAAAAAACCAAAAGCGATACAGGCTACTGCCAAAAATCGACGGATTCACAAATCAAATAATAATCAATAAACAAAACTGTTAGGTCAATTTTTCTTTTTAATATAAAATGGTAGAATCAATTAACCAGTTTCTATGCACTTTTAGTGGGGGGGCATGTCCCAGTTTCTATCGTTCCTTTATTTGATCATCTCTCTTATAACCATAACATTTTTAGTCAGCTTTGCTGTATATGCTATTCGCAACCGCAATTCAGTGGGTGCTGTTCTATTTGCGATCTGGTTAGGGTTTATCAGTGGCTGGTTATTCGTTCAGAACTTAATTCCATACCTGCCACAAGAATTAGTACTCGACAGTCTCAAAATTGAATTGGTTTTATTGAGTTTGGTTCCACCAACATTCCTGCTGTTTATTTTACATTTTACGGCGCATAAACGTTGGAAAAATTCCTGGCGGCAGTTGATTATTTTTGTAATCCCTTTGGTAACAATATTATTTGGGATCATTACCAGATTTGAAGGCACGATTTGGAAGAATATAGAGATCCGGGAGATTGATAATTTAACCACAGTGGATTTTGAATTTGGAAATTGGTTTGTGATCTTCTGGGTTTTTTCCGTTTTGCTGTATGGCTTTGTATTTTATGAAATTAATCACCACAGCAAATTATCCATTAACCTGGAAAAAACGCAGGCAAAGATTTTTAAAGCAGCAACCTGGGTTTCGTTTATTCTTAGCCTTTTATGCTTAATTCCAAATTTTCAACCAGAAATTATGAATTTCACTGCGATAGGTCTTGGAATCAGTGGCATATTAATTGGATTTTCGATCTATTATTATCGGCTCTTTGACTTATCGCCCCTGATTTATTATTCGTTGCTGGAAAATATTCAGGACGGAATTCTGGTGATAAATAATAATTTCCGTTTACTGCAAATCAATCTGAAGGCGGAGGAGTTATTAAACCTGAATAGCAGACAAAGTGTCGGGCAGGAGATTCATTCTCTCTTGCCAGTTGACTCGCCCTGGTTGAATGTTATTCTATTTAAGCAAAAGGAAGTGGTCATCCACTCAGAAAATGATAAGGACACCTTTTTTGAAATCAACTTTACCCCGCTGTCGTCTCCTAAACAGTCTCCGGATAATCTCATTTTGATCCGGGATGTAACCGAGTATAGAAACAGCAAAATGGCTGAACAATCAGTACGTGAAATGGCTGAAATCCGTGCCATGGAGCTGGATGTTCTGAGGAAAGTGGCAGAGCAACTTAACCAATCTGTCGAATTAAAGGATGTGATGTCAATGGGCCTGGGGGCAATTGTTTCATTAATCGGCGCCAGATTTGGATACGTTGTCCTTGCGGATGAGTTTGGCCGGCCTGGTTTGGCAGGCTCTTATAAGTTGCCGCAAGCAGTGATGGAGGCTTTCGATGCCTATCCGATCTGCCCGGTTTGTAAATCATTTGAACGACTTTTAAACGGAGAATATCAGGAACCGGTCACATTTATGCCCTGTCGGGTATTATTTGATGTTTCCATTTCTTACCCGGGGTTAATCAGTATTCCGTTGAAATTAGGCGAACGTCGCATTGGTTTTTTGCATTTGGTGATGGCGCCAGAAGTTATCTTCACCGGTGATGAAATTTCACTGCTGCAAACGTTAGGGAACCAATTCAGTGCGGCAGTCGAACGGGCCAGAATGTACGAGAACTTTGAAAAAATGGCAATGATTGATTCCTTAACCGGGTTATATAACCGTCGACAGTTATTTAATTTGGGACAGGTTGAATTTAGCCGTGCCTGTCGCTATAACCATTCAATATCAGTAATTATGCTGGATATCGATCTGTTTAAAAAAGTAAATGATGTGTATGGACATCTCATTGGTGACCAGGTTCTGCAACAAATTGCTAACCGTTGTCGTTCCATCCTGAGAACATCAGATATTATTGGGCGTTATGGCGGTGAGGAGTTTGTAATCCTTTTACCAGAAACGAAAATTCAACAGGCCCAGAATATAGCCAATCGCATTCGTTTATTGGTGTTGGACAAGCCCATTATCACGGATCGGGGGGATATATCTGTGTCGGTTAGTCTGGGTCTCTCCAGCATGGAAGGGGACTGTGACTCACGCCTGGAGTGGGTGATAGATCAGGCTGACCAGGCATTGTTGAAAGCCAAAGCCTCTGGTCGGAATCGTGTGGTGGTCTGGAAGGAAAATCTGGTACCGCAGTACCAAAAGCTTGAAAAACCAGAACAATCAACCTCACAAAAAATTGATTAGACTGAATGATTGAACTGTGAGAGGTTTCATCATACAATCAGTCTACTTAACAACGAGATCACATTGAGGTTTTTGAATGACAGATAATTCTTTATATGTTCCAGAGAGCGCGATGGCTATTGTAGCCCATCCTGATGATATTGAATTTTCCTGTGTTGGCACTCTTTCAGGCTGGGCAAAAAGAGGGACACGAGTAAGTTATGTGTTGTGCACCAGCGGGGATGTGGGTATTGCCTCGCCCGGGATGACACGTGAAAAAGCTGCGCAAATTCGTGAAGAGGAAGCCAGACAAGCAGCCGATATCGCTGGTGCTGCTGAAATCATTTTTCTTCGCGAACCAGACGGACTTTTACAGCCGACTTTGCAATTAAGAATGAAATTGGTCCGTGAAATCCGGCGATTTAAACCCGAGGTGGTTTTAACGGGTGACCCGACCGTGGTATTTGCCAGTGAATATTACATCAATCACCCGGATCATCGGGCGGCTGCAACTGCCGCCCTGGACGCAGTCTTTCCTGCTGCCGGGCAGCCAAATCTCTTCCAGGAGCTGGAAGAGGAAGGATTGCGGGCGCACAAAGTTCGCAAGGTATATATTTATGGGCAGCAACAAGCTGAGCTGGCCCTCAGTATTGATGACACCATGGAGATAAAACTGGCAGCTTTACGGGCGCATAAGAGCCAATTTCCCCAGTGGGATCCGGGTGAGCGGGTGAAACAATGGGCAGCAGAGCGAGCTGCGGGCAAAGATATGCAATATGCTGAGATTTTCCGGGTCATCACCCTGGAAGATGATGAAACCTGGGAGCGCTTACGGCTTTCACAGAATAGCGTCGGTTGAGCGGGCTTATTCGCCGAACATTTCCAGCAATAAGGGATTGATCATTTCCCAATTTGGTAACAGAACATTCGCTCCCTCTGCGGTCAGAGTGGGGTAAACCATTTCACGGGTGATGGTTTGACTATTGATCGAATCTGAAACGATCGCGCGCATCAGCGCGATTCCGATGCGTGGAATTTCAAAAAATGGGACATTTGTATCGACTGCCCGCAATCCCGTTGCGATGGTTTGAGGGATTCTTGGCCAGGAAAGCGGGTTGAGCATTTGTTTCACTGCTGCTCTTAATACCATTTGACCGCGTTGCATTCTGAAGAAATCATCGCTGCTCTGGCGATCTCTGGCAAATGCTAAAGCCTGCTCTCCGTCCAGCGTATACGTCCCGGGTTCAAACCCTGACATGGGTTCTGGAATTTCTATCGTGATTCCCCCCATCGCATTGACAATATCCTTAAAACCATCAAAATTGAATCGCACGTAATAACGAACACTCACACCAAAATTTTCACGCACGGTCTGCATGGCTGCATCGGGTCCCGTCCCCATCAGGTTTGCTTCAGCGAAGAAATGGGCTGTGTTGATGCGATTCTCGCCATAGTTTGGAATATTCACCCAAAGATCACGAGGAATCGAAAGTAAATTCACATCCGGTTTGAGCGGAATGACACTCAGCAGCATCATCGTGTCTGTTCTGCCGACGAAGGTGCCCTCTGGTGTTCGATCGACACCCAAAATGAGCACATTCGTGCGGTAAGGAAATAAGAGATACCCGATCAGAATTGCCAGTACAGGAATCACTAATCCCAAAACACAACCACCACAGCCTTTGCGCTTCTTCTTTGGTTGAATTTCGGGTGCGCGTTGTAATGGTAAGCGCGAATTAGAGATTCGAATCGGTTGATAATTGGCGTTTTTATCCTCATGAAAAATTGGTTGTGTATCTGAAAAAGCTTCCATGGGTTGGGTTACATCCAATGAACGGTCTCGGTGCCGTTTGGTAGGTTGTGTATCTTCATTAGAAAAGTTGAAAGGTGGATTATTTTTATCCATCGTCTTTTACTCCAGCATTGAATTGATTTTGATTATAACCGGATTCAAATGGGGAGAAACAATACAATAAACCTCGATTAACTTGACAATGACGATCTGATTTGCTAGAATAATTATACCCCCCCCATGGGGAGGGGGTAAGGAGTGATGATGCACGATCATAAAGAAGTAATTCAAAGACTGAAAATCGCCGAGGGACACCTGCGAGGTGTTCAGCGCATGGTCGAGGAGGATTCTTATTGCATTGATATCATCCGGCAAATTCAAGCAGTTCAATCCTCGTTAAATAAAATCAGCACCAAGATTCTTGAAGGGCACTTACATTCCTGTCTGGTGACCGCCGTTCAGGGAGATGACCCAAATGAGAGAGAACGGGTGCTCTTAGAAATTACCGAGGTTTTTGAAGCAGCAACCAAAGTATAAAAAAAAGGAGATCAAATGACCGACATAACATTGAATGTACCTGATATTTCTTGTGGACATTGTGTCCACACCATTCGAACCGAATTGATGGATCTGGAAGGTGTTAACAAAGTGGCAGCCTCTGAAGAAACCAAACAGGTGACTGTCTCTTTTGAACCACCTGCCAATATTGAAAAAATCAAAGCATTATTGACAGAAATTAATTACCCAGCGGTTGAGTGAAAAGGAAAAAAATTTCAACCCTAATAAAGTAAATTGGAAAGGATCCAAATGGCTGAGTCAAAGCATGTTGTTTTACCTATCACAGGCATGACTTGTGCAAATTGTGTTGCATCAGTGGAGCGAAATATTAAAAAAGAGAAAGGGATCAATACGGCTATTGTCAATCTCTCTTCGGAGCGGGCAACAGTAGATTATGATCCCTCACTGGTACAACTACCCATGATTTTGCAACGTGTGGAACGTGCAGGGTATGGGGTTGCGACAGGTGAAGCGGATTTCTATGTGCAGGGGATGAGTGACGACAATGATGCCAGGCGTTTGGAAAAAGCCCTTTCAACCCAGGAAGGCGTGTTGGATAGCAATGTAAATTTTTCTGCTGAGCGGGCAAAGGTAACCTACATACCCACCATCGTCAGCCAACAGGATTTACGAAAGATCATCAAACAGGTTGGTTTTCAGGCGGTTGAGTCTGGTGGTTCCGCTGTGGATGCTGAAGCCCAAGCCCGCGAAGCTGAAATTAATTACCAAAGGAAGATGTTGATCATCGGCCTGGTGTTCACGGTGCCGCTATTTATTCTCTCCATGGGAGCTGATTTCGGACTGATTAAAGTTGGCATGGACAGTACCTGGTTGAAATGGGTGATGTTTGCTCTGGCGACACCGGTTCAGTTTTATGTTGGCAGGCAGTATTATGTGGGGGCTTATAAATCCCTGCGAAATGGTTCAGCCAACATGGACGTGTTGGTTGCCATGGGATCATCTGCCGCTTATTTCTATTCCATACCGGTGGTTTTGGGTTTACTACCCGGACACGTCTATTTTGAAACCGCGGCAGTCATCATCACGCTAATCAAACTGGGAAAATATCTGGAAGCGAAAGCGAAAGGCCGCACTTCAGAAGCTATCAAGAAATTAATGGGATTGCGGGCTGTAACAGCGCGTGTGGTCAGAGATGGGAAAGAAATCGAAATCCCTACAGATGAGGTCACCATCGGCGATATGGTGCTGGTCCGCCCGGGAGAAAAAGTGCCGGTGGATGGTGTGGTGATAGAAGGTAGAACCACCATTGATGAATCCATGCTCACCGGGGAATCGATGCCTGTGGATAAAAAACCTGGGGATACCGTGATTGGAGCCACGTTAAACAAAGTTGGATTAATCCGATTTGAAGCCACCAAAGTTGGCAAAGAAACTGCCCTGGCACAAATCATTAAGTTAGTGGAAGAGGCACAGGGCAGTAAAGCGCCCATACAAAAATTAGCCGACCAAATTTCGTCTGTGTTTGTACCGGTGGTGATCAGTATTGCCGTGGTGACTTTTTTAATCTGGTTTTTTATGGTTCCACCTGAGATGAACGCTGAAGTGTCACAATTTACGCGGGCATTAATTAAGATGATTGCCGTGCTGGTGATTGCCTGCCCGTGTGCGATGGGATTGGCAACCCCAACTGCCGTTATGGTGGGGACAGGGCTGGGAGCGGAACAGGGCATCCTCTTTAAATCCAGTGAAGCCCTGGAGCGTGCAGGCAAGTTGGATGTTGTGGTGCTGGATAAAACAGGGACGCTTACACGCGGTCAACCAGCGGTGACCGATATTCGCATTATAAATTTCCCTGCTGGTGAAGAAGAATTGTTGAGGTTAGCCGCTTCGGTGGAAAAAGGCAGCGAACATCCTTTAGGAGAGGCTATCCTGACCGAAGCAAATCAGCGCGGATTAACCTTGAGCGATCCCCAGGGTTTCCTGGCACAGGTTGGATCGGGCGTTCAGGCTGAAGTGGACGGGAAACAAATTGCTGTGGGCAACCTGAGGATGGCAAAGGAAATGAATTGGCAGACCGATGATCTGCAGGCTGATATCCAAAAATTACAGGATGAAGCCAAGACCGTCATGCTGGTGGCCATTGATGGGGTTGTGCATGGCATCATTGCTGTGGCTGATATGCTCAAAACAGGCTCTAAAGAAGCGATTGATGCCTTAAAAGCGATGAATTTAACCACGGTGATGATCACTGGCGACAACCAACAAACAGCTAAGGCAGTTGCTGAACTGGTGCATATGGATCAGGTGATCGCTGAAGTATTGCCGGCGGATAAGATTGAGAAAGTGAAGCAATTACAACAGGGCGGAGCAGTGGTAGCCATGGTCGGTGATGGCATTAACGATGCACCGGCGTTGGCACAGGCGGATGTTGGCATGGCGATTGGCACCGGTACGGATGTGGCAATGGCTTCCGCCCCTGTGGTTCTGATGGGTGGGGATCTGTCCGGGGTGCCAAAGGCGATTCGTTTGTCTCGTCTGACACTTTCCACCATAAAACAGAACTTATTCTGGGCGTTTATCTATAACATCATCCTGATTCCTGCGGCAGCCCTGGGCTATTTAAACCCTATGCTGGCAGCCGGAGCAATGGCATTCAGCAGTGTGTTTGTGGTCACTAACAGTCTGCGGTTACGTCGAAAAAAACTGACCGTCAACTAACGGCGAATAATCAAATCACGACGCTCAATTTTTTTTACGGCTGCATGAGTGATTTTAGGAATTCCGCGCAGGTATAGTTCTTCTAACCGCCGCATTTCCGCCAGTTTTTTGATGCTCAGATCTGTCAGACGTGTGCAGTAACTTAAATCAAGATAGCGAATATTGCGCATTTGGATGATAGGATCGATACCGTAATCATTCAGTCCACAGGCACTCAGGTTGAGATGTGAAATTTGTGTTAACAGGGGAATGTACCGCATGCCTTTGTTACCGACATTTCGGTTTTCGGATAGATTAAACGAAAAAAGACCATCCACATTCTGGATTTCTTCTATCAAACCCCTGACGGTATCATCATGCAAATTGCGGATACTGACCTCCGCCAGCATGTCTTCCGGAATATCAAAAAACCCGGGACCATCATCTAATTTAACCCATTCAGATTCCATATGGTTGGCTGGTTTAATGAGAATTTCAATGGGATAACTTGTTTCAATACGACGATTACGCTGATCATTCATACTGGGATTTTATCACAACGGGTGGATGGGGGTAAAACAAAAAAAAACACATCCAGCTTTTTTGTCCGGATGTGTTTAGATTTACTGTTCTTGTTATGCCAGGAATTTTTTAATTTCGGGAATTTGCCCAGCACTTCCTAATTTTTGATTTTTATCTGCAATGAATTTCGCATATTCTGCCATGAAAACTTTTCCTGGGGGACGCAAATCAAAATTTTCAGGGTGTTCCAGGAAATATTCACGATGAACACGAGTCCAAACCAGACGCCCGTCCGTGTCGATATTAATCTTGGTCACACCCAGTTCAGCCGCCCGCCTGAATTGTCTGTCATCCACTCCTTTGGCACCCAGGAGTTTGCCACCGGCTTTATTGATTCGCTCTACTTCTTCCTGTGGTACTGAACTGGAGCCGTGCATCACCAGGGGGAATCCTGGTAATCGTTTTTGAATTTCAGATAATACATCAAAGCGCAGTGCCTGGGTGCCGGAGAATTTGAATGCCCCATGGCTTGTACCAATGGCACAGGCCAAAGAATCGACACCGGTTCGTTCAACAAATTCTTTCGCCTGATCCGGGTCGGTTAGTTTTGCATCTGCTTCTGCTACTGCCACATGTTCTTCCACACCACCCAATTGTCCTAATTCTGCTTCCACCACGATGCCTTTCGGATGTGCAGCATCCACCACCCGTTTGGTGATGGCAATGTTCTCTTCAAAAGACTCATGACTGGCATCAATCATCACAGAGCTATAAAAACCGCTTTCAATGCAGTCATAACAGGTTTTTTCATCACCATGATCAAGGTGAACAGCGAAGATGGCATCCGGGAATATCTGATCAGCTGCCCGAATGATAGACTCCAGAACAAGTTTATCTGTGTAAGCGCGGGCACCTTTGCTAATCTGAATAATAAAAGGTGCTTCGGATTCAACGCAACCACGGAACAACCCCATCGTTTGTTCAACGTTATTGATATTGTATGCACCAATGGCATATTTGCCATATGCCAAATCAAATAATTTTTTGGTTGTAACAATCATAGATATCTCCTTTTGATTAATTTATTTTCAGGTATATGATCACAGCAAAGCTAATACCATTGTAAATCAAATGCATTGGAAATTCCATTGAAAAGCCAAGCCTTAACGTGTTATTCCATTTGTTTTACTTGTTTCTCGAGATTGATCAGATGAATATGTAATTGCTCCAATTCTTCATTGACCTTGTCGAGTGCTTCTTTCTCAGAGCGAACAAAGCGGGTATAGGGTGCGATGGCAGCATTAATTCTTTCAAGACTGCGGTTTATTTCATGGTCAAATTGAGTATTCAAAGTTGAAAGCAATTGTTCACGCAGGGTTTTTATTTTTTGGGTCAGTTCCAAATTGGCTTTTCTTCTTTTCGCGGGGATGATAAATAAACCGAAAACAGCAACGGCACTGGCTACTAAGATTCCGGTTACATCAGCCGCCAGTGAGGATGCTAACACAGCAATCAAGGTGCCCAATCCCACCGCGCCGACCTCAATTGCAGCAGCTGCTGCCACCGCGTTTTGGGCTCCTTCTGCAATGTTGGCTGCTTCAATATGGTGGTCGTACCCATCCACCACGCGTTTTGCCCGATTTGCCACACTTTCGATCAAGTGCTCGCGGTTATACTGGAAGGTTGTGTTTTGACTGTCACCCATTATTTTTCCCTGATGGGCATTTTTACGCTTATCCAGATGTTCCAGCACTGCCTGCCACTGGCGAAAATCTCTCTCAACCATCCAATCGATTAATTCCTGAATTTTTTCCTCAATTTGCTGGGGAACATCGGTAACCACTTCTTCTTTAAACGCATTTTTTATTTTTTCTTTCTTCAATAGATCCGGGATACGGGAAATTCTAAGGTATTCCTCAAAGAAAGTCTGCCCGCGTTGTTCCATGGAAAAGAGTATGTTTTCGATGTCGGCCATGCGAAAATCAAAATCCTGGCGCATATCCTCCTTGTAGAGTCCTAATTGTCTTTCCACACTGCGCATGACTTCCCAATCTGCATTAAGCAGGTCTAAACGGGAAACAACGACTTCGCCATAGCGCTGGTTGAGGTTCAAACCAACACCGATGGGGTTGAGGAACTTCAGCCGAATCCGTTCCGTTTCATCCAAAGATGTTTGAATGTGTTGTTCCAATTCTCCGAAATGACTTTTATTCCAAAGGTGCGGATTTCCCTTTTTGGCCTGTAAAGCCAGGCGGGAACTAACGGAAAATATCTCCGGTTGAATCCCCAATAAAGAGCGTACATTCTCCGCGATAAAACTTTCCACCTGGTGAACTTCTTCGTCATTTTGTAAGAGGTCCACCTTATTGAGCACCAGGACTAATTTTTTCCCCCAGTCACGAATCTGCTGTAAAAAGGCCCGCTCGCTTTCAGAGAGAGGACGATCTGCCGAGGTAACGAATAATACCAGGTCAGAACGGGGAACAAACAGGTTGGTGATTTCCTCATGTTTACGCACGATTGCATTTGTACCGGGTGTATCTACAATACTGATTTCTTTCAACAAGGGGATGGGAGCTCCGATGACTAATATGTTTTTATCCGAAATCGTTTCCTGGTATTCAGTGCTAAATCGAATGATATTAATTTGTGTGGTGGTCGGGGTAACGCCTTCTTTCAGGAGGTGATCACCCAGCAAAGCATTAATAAAAGAACTCTTGCCGGCGTTGAATTCACCAACGATAACCAGTAAAAACAAATCGTCGATCTGTCGAATCGATTGGTTGAGCGTATCTAAATCTGCTTTTGATGCTCCAAAACTGACCAAAGCCATTTGTAGATCATTCAGGAGGCTGCGCTCCAGAGTCAATAAATCTTCCTGGTTTTGATTGAGTATTCTCATGTTTTTTCTTCTCCCATACCCTATTGATCATACTCTTTGAGATCAAAAAACGCCAGTTTTTTTATAAAATTAGCCATCATTTCAACAAATGAGGTGTGTTTTTTCACCACGAATCACACGTATCGCCCCCTTTCATAAAGATGCTACAAATTATGAACGCAGACTGAAGAATTTGTACTGATTTTTTCCCAGTTGTTTGGCACGATACATGGCTGTGTCCGCTTTACTGATCAGATCCTCGCTTGTGGTACCATCCATGGGATAAAGACTGATACCGATGCTGGTTGTCACCTGACAGGTATGGTCATTGATCCGGTAAGGTTTCGCAATAGACTTAAGAATTTTTTCGGTGATTGGTTTTATTGCATCTACCCCGGAAATATTCTCCAATACCAGAATGAATTCGTCGCCCCCAAAGCGGGCAACCGTATCAGACTCGCGCAGGTTGGCTGAAAGTCGTTTAGCGATCTGGATTAAAAATTGATCACCCACCAGGTGCCCGAATAAATCATTGATTGTTTTGTAGCCATCTAAGTCCAGGAAAAAAACGGCAATCATCTTCTGGTCCCGTTTAGCATGCGCGAGTGCATGACTTAAACGGTCGTAAAGAAGAGAGCGATTGGCAACCCCGGTTAATTGGTCATGCGTTGAAAGATATTCCAGGTAGGATTCATTGTTCTTGCGCTCGGTAATATCAATGACAGAGATGAATACTTTTTCCCAGGTTTCTTCATAGCCCGGTGCGATTGACAAGCGTAAAACGGAGTAAATATTATTACCGAGAAAGTCGATGTGATGAATTTCTCCAATACATTGAAATTCACCTTCTGCCAGCGAAGCATAGATTTCCCCATTTGTTGGTACCGATTCCGGCTTGATAATTGCCTGAACATTGTCAATCAGATTTTCTTTTGTAGATGCTTTAAATAATTTGATGGTAGCCTGATTGACATTAATGACCTTAATTTTCCCCATCAATTGACGCACGACATCCTGATTGGACGCAAAAAACTCATGGAAATTTTTAATCCCCAGCGATTTGAAGCGATCGATTTCGGTTTTTATATCGCTGAAATCTTCCTCCCATAATGAGATGGGTGAATCCTCGAACAAACTGCGATAGCGCATTTCGCTCTCCTGCAGGATTTTCTCGGATTTGATCTGGTTGGATATATCGCGATAAAGTGCTAACACTCCAACTTCACTACCATTCACCATGACGGGTACACCTAAAATTTCTACGTGCACTAAGCTGCCATTTTTTTGTTGACGAAGCCCAGTATGGGATATCCTGTTTTTATTGACGACATCTTGCGTCAGTGTTTTTGCCACACTTAATTGTTCCTCAGGAGCAATCAACGAATCCAAATCCCTAGATTGTGCTTCCGCTTGAGAATAACCAAAGAGATCTTCAAATGCCGGATTGATGGAGACAATTCTCTGGTCATTGTTCAGGGTTACGGTTGCAATCGGATTATTATCAACCAAAGCGCGAAAGTATTCAGCCTGGGATTGAAAAGCCTGGGTTCTTTCATAAACGGTTTTTTCCAGTTCTTCCTTATGTACCTGTAGCGCTAAATTAGCAATCTCGAGCGCTTCTTTTGTTGCAATCGCTCCCATGATATTCTTGGATAGCAGGAATGCTACCAATCCAATTAGAAGTAAGAAACCAACTTCTAAAATGTAGATGGAGTTGATGACCCCAAGACCCATCAAAGCATCATTGACCAATGCTATAAACAGGATAATGGTTGATAGAAATAGTGGATGGCTGAATTTATCCTTTTGGCCATGAAATTCCTGAATGACCTTTACTGTGATGAGAAAGAAAACCACAACTCCCAATCCAAAGGAAATCTCGGTAATAATTCCTGGCACACTTTCATTGATAATCTGCATGCTGCCAAAGAATTTAATCAGGTGAAAGCTACTTTCATTTGTATTCCAAATCAGCGGGTTCTGAATAAAAACATGTGGGATGATTGCCAGCACGGCGATCGTGATGCAAATCCAGAAATATTTTTTCCAGAAAATTAAATTGAGATAATGGATGACAAAATAGAAGTACGTCAAGATAAATAAAATGATCGAAACAACCTGCATTCTTTGAAATAGATTTGCCTGTATGAGTGTAGAGGAGTTATAAAGATTAGCGGTGGAGATTCCATACAACATAACAGCAAGAGCAGCGCAGCCAAATGAGATCTGAATTTTTTCTATTTTCCTGGCAAATGAAAGCGCTAAAATGAAAATCGCTAATGCGCCTGATATCCCGGCGACGATAATTGGTATGATTGAAATTAAAGAAATCATTAATCGATTTCCCGCATGATTTTATATCGATCAGTGAAATTGATTGTGCTCATAATGGATCATCCATTATTATACATTAACGAAAAACCAATGAATTGGATGCAAGATAATAAAAATGTTAGGTGATTCATTGATTATATTCAGGATTGAAAGCTTATTGAAACTTTAATACAATCGGATGATTAAATACTGGGTGAAGAAACAGGTCTTTGAAGCATCCAAAGACCTGTTTGCTGTTTAAAAATTGATCTGATTCATTCAATACGACTAGACTGGTGTGTCCAAATGATTGAAATGATACAAAATTTGGATTAAATTTCGACGTAACGGTTGACGCGTTGTTCGACAACCTTCAAAGAACCTTCCCAGAAAGCTTTATCGCGAATATTAATCCCAAATCTATTTGCTAACGCTGCTGCTGATCCCAGACCAGTGCTGGAGAGAAGATTAATATATTCAGGGATAAAGGAATCTCCTCTATCCTGATAGATCGCATACAAACCGGTGCCAAACATCAATCCAAATGAATAGGGGAAATTATAAAAGGACAGATGGGTAGAATAGTAATGCGGTTTCCAGGTCCACATATATTTATGCAGGTATTTTTCATCCAATCCATCTCCATAGGTTGCTTTTTGTGCCCTTTCCATAATGTCACTGATTTCTTCAGCCGAAAGTTCTGATTTCACCCGGCGTTCGAAGACTTCTTTTTCGAACAGATAGCGTGAGTAAATATCCACGATTACCTGTGAATCACCATTCAGCATTCCTTCTAAAATGGCTAATTCTTCTTCTTTCGTCTTAGCCTGTTTGAGTGAAGCATTGGAAATGATGGTTTCACACATAATGGAGGCTGTTTCTGCCATGGTCATAGGGGTACGCTGTTGCAATTGCGTGCGGCCAGCCTTCTCCATACAATCATTATGGAAGCCGTGACCCAATTCATGGGCTAAGGTTGATACCTGATCCAGTGAACCATCAAAATTACTGAGAATGCGGGACTCACCTGTGCCGGGAATGTCCATGCAGAAGGCACCGCCCATCTTCCCTTCACGTTGTTCCGCATCGATCCAATGGTTATCGAAGGCGCGTGCTGCAAAATCGGCCAGATCAGGGGTGAATTTGGAAAAATGATCCAGAATAAAATCACGTGCTTCCAGGAAACTGAATTTGGTGTCTGATTGACCAAGCGGAGCAAACAGATTCCACCACGCTAATTTTTCCTGCCCTAAGCGTTTTGCTTTTGCCTGGAAATAGCGCCTGAACATCGGGAAGGAATCCTGCATCGCGGAGAGCATGGCATCAAGGGTTTCCCGGTCAATTCTTGCCATGTCGAGAGCGCTTTCAATTGCATCTTTACGCCCTCGCTTCTTGTTCAGGGTGATCACAGTGCCTTTAATGCCATTCAGGGCGGCTGCTAACGGCTCCTCCACTGACTTCCAGGCTTGCATTTCTTTTTCATACCCTTTTTTGCGAACTTCTTCCACGGGATGGGATCGTAAATTGATGAGCGCAGGCCCGGGTAATTTCTTTACTTCGCCGTCAATTTCCAATTCCACTGATAATTGGGATGTGATCACACCCTGTAATTTTTCCCATCCCGAAGCACCACTTAAATTCAGTTCAGCGGCGAGTTCTTCTTCCGCCTGGCTCATCAGAAACTGACTGAAGTGGATGATTTCTTTCACAGCAAATTCGTGTTCAGCAACCGTCCCCCCCAGGGATATGACCTCATCTATTTTTGTGTTGATTTTTGAGAGCCAATTTTTAAATACCACATCCTGGTTTTCGAGACGAACGCCTAATTGTTCATATTCGGAGATTAAGCGGGTTGCCAGTTTATTATATGAATCGGTACTGATGAAACTGTAAATGTAATTAGACACTTTTCCCACATGGGTGATGGTGTCATTGAGTGTATCCACGTAGCTAGATAATCCTTCGTTCAGCACGGCAGGATCTGAATCGAGTGAAAGTGGGGCTAATTTTGATTGAAAGCAATCTACCAGATTATCAATTATTTTTGAGGTGTCTGAAAAAGCCGTTTTAAATTCATCTGATTCGAGACCTGGATATATATTGGATAGATCCCAGCGGGTTGGTTGATCATTGGTCATTTGTTCCTCTTTTCATTTTTTTTAGTGATTTTTTTCGTATAACCGGTTGATAAAAATTATCGTACCATTTCAATAAAATGGGGTTGGCGTGCCGCAGATTATTGAAATCATACAAATTATACATCTCCTTAATGATGATGTGACCGATCCCATTGGTTGTCCGGACCAAAGTATTTTTGGATCCAGGGATATTTTTGATGGCGGGTGGCTAAAAGTGCTGCCAGAGCGGTGGTGATGGGAATAGAAATAAACAAGCCGATGGACCCTACCAGTGTCCGGACTATTTCTTCGGCAATAAAGCTGATATTGATTAACATGGCCGGGTCCTGATTGCTGATGGAAAATAATAACAACATAGGCAAGGAAGCGCCGGCATACGCTAAAACTAGTGTGTTAACGGTGGCTGCGGCGTGATCTTTGCCGATATTCATGGCCCGTCTGAAGAGAACGGTAAATCCTAAGGAGGAATTGGCTGCTTGTAATTCAAAGACCGCCGAAGCCTGGCTGATGACCAGATCATCCAGAACACCCAGTGCCCCGATTAACATCCCCGCTAACAACAAACCTTTGATATTGATGGTCTGGGTGGACATTTGCGAGAGAAAGAGCGCATTCTCATCACCGTAACCTGTCAGGCGGGTAAAATCAACAAAAAAGCTTGATAGTAGCCCGGTTAGAACCAGGGAGATTAAGATGCCAACGACGGCCGAATGGGTTTTAAGATTCCAGCCATACACCAGGAGTTGTGAGACCGCCAGAAAAACAAATGCACCGGAAATGCTGACCCAAACCGGATCCTTCCCACTCAAAATTTGGGGCAGTATGTAGAGAACAATAATCAGCAAGCTGAATGCGATCCCCAATAAGCTGCGGATCCCTTTCCAGCCACTGATGAGAATACTGAAGAAAACGAATAACAAAAAAAGATAGAGGATCGGTCTGGATCTGACGAAATCGGTAAAGAATGCTTTCAGTTCACCGCTATCCGGACGTTGCCCGACAGTGACGAGGATATAATCCCCGGCTTTAATTTTCTCTTCACTACCCAATATCTGACGCAAACCGTAATCAACAGTTAAAACGGAACCTTTAAAATCACCTTCCATCAGCTCAACATCAAAAACCTGATAATTCTGAAGTGTTCCCCCCAGATCGGTTTGACCTTCCTCAATCAAATTAACTACCTTGGCACGTACAGTATCCGATTCGTAACCTGTTTTGTAATTTAAGGGAGCATCCTGTGAATGCAATTGGATACCGGGCGAAATCATGATTGCAACCAGAATAGAAAAACCAATCACCAAAATCAATGGGATGATGATGGAATGTTCTCTTTTATTCTTCATTTAACCTCTTTGACGCATAAAAAAACGCAGGGTTAATCACCTGCGTTTTGAATCCTGATAACTTCAGGGGATTAAATCATATTCACCCATAGAAAGTGTTCCAATAAATCAATTGTCTCCTGTTTTTCTTCCAGTAAATGTTTAACGACATCACCAATGGAAACAATCCCTATCATTTTACCATTTTCCATGACCGGCAAATGGCGTAATTTTTTGTTCGTCATGACTGCCATACATTCTTCCACTTTTTGTGCCGGATCGACGAAGTAAACCGGGGAAGCCATCAGTGCTTCAACAGGTTTATTCATATCAAAACATTCATCATTAATGGCATGCCTGGCAAAGTCACGCTCAGAAAAGAAACCGACCACTTTATCATTTTTGACGACGGGTAACCCACCGACATTGTATGCTTTCATCAATTCCAGGGCTTCTCGCACCGTAGAGTCAGGATGCGTGATCCATAATTTATCACCTTTGTTTTGGAGCATATCGTTTACAGTCGCCATATCTGATTTCCTTTCTGATGGGTGATTGTTACAAGTAAATTATGACAATGGATGGCGTGTGAGTCAAGTTCGTGTCTAAATATTTAACCCTGATTAATGAATGAAAATTCTCGCTCCATTATTTCTCTTCCAGCCAGGTTGGATATAACATACCACCAACTGACTGGTTTTATAAATTGAGTTGCTAATAATGTGTCATTAAGGTAAAAATGAGAAAGTTAAATGAGATTCACTATATACTGATTCCTCTGGTCGGATAATTCCGCATAATTTATTCGTTACGGAATTCGGGTAAGAAAAGAGTTGAGAGATATGTTTGCTAAAGTCTTAAGGTTTTGTTTTATTTGGATCTTCCTGATCGGCGGGATGAATCTGTCAGCCTGCACGCTGACTCAGGAGAAGATTCTACCGACTGAAACAGTATTGTTGGCGACAGCCGTTATTCAGGAGCCGCTGCCAATGGATACGGAGGTTGTGCCGGTGGTAACCTTGGAGGCACCGACGGCTGAGCCGACCGTCATACCTACTGCGACTGTTGTGGTGATAGAACAGAAGACCCTGAAGGGCGAGGGTGAGGACCCCAAGTATACCGTCGAGCTTAATTATCCGTTCATTGACGGGTTGGAAGCCTTCAACCAGGCCAGCCAGGCGATTGCTGAGCGGATTGCCGATGCCTTCCTGGAAAATCTGGCGACTTTTCCCCCAGTCAATGACCCCAATCTGATGTCTTACAGCAGTGTGAGCATGGATTACAGCGTGCTGGAAGAAACACCTGAGGTGATTAGTGTGTACTTTCAGATCAGTGAATACTACAGTGGTGCGGCCCATCCGTTTCCCTTCTCAGCCGTGTTGAACTATGATGTGCACGATCAGCAGGTGCTGGACCTGAGCGATCTGTTCCAACCGGATGTTGATTACCTGCGAGTGATATCGGAATATGTCACGAATGAACTTTGCGGTGAGGAGTGGTTCACTTTCACTGACGGTGTGCTGCCTGAAGCCGAGAATTATCAAATCTGGAATTTGACCCCAGAGGGATTGCTGATCACATTTGACCCTTATATGGTAGCGCCGTATGCTGCGGGCTTTATCAAAGTGGTTGTGCCGTATGATGAGTTCATCGGGATTGTCAATCCGGAGGGGGTTCTGGCCAGAAATTAATGGCGTGTTCGTTGCCACTTTTCGGCTGCAACCTATGCTACTTTGGAATTAATCCTGATCAACCTTGTGTCCTTCACCGAGGTTGATGTTTTCGTCCACATTCGTATCATCTACCGGCTGATGGCAATATCCGCACCACCTTCAAACCTGTAATACAATTGGATCAATAAGGAAATAAATATGCCCCCAATTGGCAAGGACAAATACTTTCATAAAAAAAGCGAATTCAAGTCGATCAGCTCTGCTCTGGATGAAATTGAAACAGCGCTCGGAAAAATAGATGGCAGTCAAGGACCGATTGCTGAGAAAATTTTCAATCTCATGGATGAAATTCTGGAACAAGAAAAATTCTTACATGCAGATGAAAGGCTAAAATTCCAGACACAATACAACTACATTTCAAAGCGGATTTACTCCGCAGCAAAACTGCTGGTAAAAACAGTGGGGGGAGTCGCTGCCTTGCAGGAAAAAAGAAAAGGAAAAGGTCTGGGTAGCGAGCAATGGTGGTGGTATCTGGATCATTATCTGGATGAAAAAAGAAAAAAAGGAATCAAGCGAGCCGGCGTGATCGCTGTGATCGTGATGGTGCTGATTGCAGCCCTGAGCGTGGTGTATGATAAATTTATTGCTCCGCCACCGGAAGTGCGTGCCAGATTGGATTACGAGACCAGAATTGATGATTACATTTTCGCCGGGGATTATATGAGCGCGATGTCGGAAATGGAAAAGGCGTTAGCGCTTGCTCCTGATTATTATCCCCTGTGGATCAAAAGAGGGGTTCTGGAAAAGGTGTCAGGAAACGAAGCGGAAGCACAATCTTCATTTGCAAAAGCACAGCAACTTGTTGATAATCAGGAATATTTTTATTATGAAAGAGCCAATGTTTCTATGCAACTTGGACTTTTAGATGACGTTCTGAAAGATGCTGATCAATTATTAGAGATTAATGCACAATCAGCCGAAGCATATCTTTTTCGGGGATTGGTATTCGAAACAAGAGGGCAAAATGATCAGGCACAATCTGCTTATGAAAAGGCGGCAGATTTGGCAATCGACCAAAACAAGTCCCAACTTGCAGCGACCATCCGGGTGAGAATGGGCATGCTGATGCAGTCAGTTTCCATTCCCACGCCGGAAGAATAAGAATCAGGGTTTATTCGTTTGGCGATTCTTGGGTTGCTATTGGGCTGGCATAATCATCGGCGGTGAGATTTACAAATCTTTCTGCGGTATAGCTTGAAATTAAGGTAACATATTCTGAGCCAGTCCATTTTGCGAAATAATTTCCGGCTGCATCCTGATTCCCGATGATTAATTCGCCTGATTTCAATTCACCATCCTCAGTCGAATAATCGATCTGCATGCGTGCCTGGGGTTTTTCAAATCCATATTCCGTTTTTTCAGATTTGGAAACCGGTTCAACAAATCGCAGGGTGGTAAACCCGGTTAAAAGGCTGCTCCATTTGCTTTGATCGAATTGAAATCCTTCCTCTACTGATTGCGAAGTCCAGACTGCGTCGGCATCTGGTTCAAAAATAAATTCACCAGCATTATTAGAAATCTGTATTTTCGCCACCGAACTCCCGGGAATTTGATAGATCGTTGTATCTACCCAACCGGATATGGCGGTTGACAATTGTGTGGATGAGAGCGCATTCGTCAGGTAAACTTCTGGTTTGCCATTCAGCCGAAAATGAATATTACTGCTGGTCGGGGATGATCCAAAATAGATGATCTCCTGTCTTCCATTCAGTGTCAGTTCGACTTTTCTTTCAAAATTTTCATTGGAAATATTCAAGCGCTTCTGACTGGCTTCTGAGCGTGTCACTACCCGGTTATCGCGTATGCTGGCAAGTTTTTCTACCAGTTGTTGAACAGTTCCCGTCTTCACGGGGAAATCATCTTGCAAAGGTAACACCCATTTATCACCTTTTTTTTCAAGAGCGACACTTTGACCAGATGCATCACTGATTGTGATTGCAGAGACTGACTCCACTTTCAGGTCGGGGAAGATCAGGTTGTTGCTGGCGGTTACAGGTCTTTGCAACAAAAAAACCACCAGAATCAAAATGACCTGCAATCCCATCGCTGCCAGAAGATATTTTTGAATTTTATTCACGGGATGCTCCTTTCCTGGACTTCTTTGATTCATGCATCAAGATGGAGATGGTTTTATTCTTGTGTTTTCGATATTGCCAATAGCCATATAATCCAAACAACAAAACGGCTTCAATTACATAAATGCTGATTTCCCAAATTGTCTGTTGGTTGCCATCCAGGGGCATTAACACCCGGGTAGCCGAACCGCGCGAACGAATTGAGAGGAGATCTGTATCTTCTACAGACCAATCAACGGCGTTTTGCAGTAAGCGTAAATTATTGACGATATAATCCTGGGTTAATCGCGAGGATAATTGCAGCGGAAAATCATCAATAAAACCTGCGCTGCCAAAGACAACCAGACGGCTATTGGGGGAGGATTGGCTGATGGTGGACAATCCGGGGTTGGTATTTTCGCTGCCATCCGCGTTGGGTACAGTCGGAACAGGTTTTTCAGCGAAGAAGGATTTGAAAGAACCCGTCATGGAGACTGCCAGGGGATAGGAAGCTCGGGATTCACCAATTGCAAATCCAAACTCTGGATATACCTCAAAATCAGGTTGGATGTTACTGTCAGTCGATGTCCACGCCTCTTCACTGGAACTGAGCAGGATGGTTGTTTCGCGTTGCTCTGTCTGTGCCGTTGCAACCTGGACCGGAGAAGCCCAGTTCATGCTGACAGCTGGTAAGCCGGAAACAATCAGGTTTTCAGGATCCATCATTTCTGGTCTGACATCTACAAAATAAGGATAGTCAATGGCCTGTATTTCCTGAACCTGTACCTGACCCAGGTTGCGATTAACCGCGACTGGGAAGGCAGCATTTTGTGTGTCCATTACCAATTCATTTTGAACAAAAATACCATATGAGTTGAGCATCTCGATCAAACCAGTTTCAATCGGTGTCAATGTCAGATAGCCATTGACATAGTCAGCATCCAGTTGGTACGGGCTGATAGCCAGGATAACGGCACCACCGCGCATCAAAAACTGATCGATTGCAAATTGTTCCATTTCACCCAGGTTTTGAGGAGCAATAATCACAACCGCATCGAAATTATCAGGAATTCGGCCTGTGCTCAGGTCAACATACTGGAGTTCGTAGTCACTGTTTAATTGCCCCACAGCCGATTGATAACTGGAAATCGTTTGTTGCGTTTGACCATATACATCCTGGGTGGTGGTGGGCGGTGTCCAGATGCCGATCACTTTCAAAAACCCACTCGATGTTCGTTTTAAGGCTGATTCAATCTCCAGACGAATATCAGCCGCATTCGCTTCGGTGGGAGGATAGATAATTTGTGACTGGTCACCATTTTGCAGCAGGAGATGGAAGAAATAGGAATCCTGAGAGAATAATGCCACCGGGTAAGGTTCAATGCCCATTTCGATTAATTGTTGACGAGAAATACTTGCCCCGGCAACATCCGGATCTACAATTTTGAAAATGAGTTTCCCATTCGATTCGTCCTGAATTTGATTGGCGATCTGGTTAATCTGGACCACGATCTCATTTTCATTCTCCGGGATGAGAGATTGCGATAACAATAAGGTTAAAATCACAGGCTCTGATAGTTCCGCCAGAATTGAATCAATGCTTTGAAACCCGTAGACCGTCTTCTTAATGGCTGAAGTGAGATTGTACTCAAGATTCTTCAGGCTGACGTTTACACCGCTGGCGGATTGTTGCACTTCGATTAAGTCTTCCAGCCCGATCACAATCGATTGATCTCCATAGCGCACCAAAACATCAAAATAGGCATTTACAATGGATGATTCATTTCTCCCGGCAATCTGGAATGGTGTTGGCTGAATACCATAGGCCTGATTGGCTTCGGTTTCAATTTCCGCATCCGTAATCGGATCTACCACTTCGGCAGTGATCATCCCGCGGGAAGCGATTTCGTATTCTTTGAGCATATCGCTGATCTGGGGAATCAGGGGAGAAAGCAAAGGATGTGTTTTCTCGCTCAGATAGGCACGGATGAGGAGTTGCTCCGGCAAGGTTGAGGTCAAATCGCGGGTTGTTTGAGAAATAGTGAATTCTTTTTGGGCGGTTAAATCCAGCCTTAAGCCAGACAATGGGTAGACCCAAATGTTGATCGCAATTAAATTCAGACAAATTAAGGCTGTTGTTCGTAGTGTGGTGAAACGGTATGGAGTAGCCTGCTGAGACCAGCGAAAACGGTCAATGGAAAGTATATTTAACACAATGAAGATGCCACTCAATGATGCGTAATATATGAGATCACGTACATCAATGACCCCGCGCTGTATACTTTCAAAGCGGCTGCCGGTTCCGATAGCTCGTAAAACCTCAACCACTGAGACGGGGAAAAAGTTGGTGAAGAACGAACTTCCGATCAGATAAAATGCCCCACCGGTAATTACAGTCAGGATTAATGCAACGATTTGATTATCGGTTCTGGAGGAAATGAACAAACCGATGGATGCATAGGCGGCCGCGATCAAAATGGAAGCCAGGTACCCCCCCACCACCGGGCCCCAATCCAGATTCCCCAAAAGGGAGACCATGATCGGGAAAGGCAAAGTCAATATCAATGCAATTCCGATCATGCTCATCACCGCCAGGAATTTTCCCAACACCAGTTGAGTATGGCTGGTTGGTAATGAGAGCAGTACCTCCAGGGTGCCAGAACGTTGTTCTTCGCTCCATTGCCGCATTGTTAAGGCAGCGATGAGGAAAATCATCAGAATCGGAATCCAGGAAAATAAGGGACGAATATCTGCGATGCCTCTGGCAAAAAACCCCTCCACACTGAAGAAAATAATGGCTATGGCAGCTAAAAATGTGCCCAGGAAGATGACTGCCAATAAGGAGTTAAAGTAACTGTTCAGTTCTTTGCGTGTGATGGCTATTATTTGTTTCATCGATTACCTCACTCTGCTATAGCCAGTTCATTGAAAATTGTTTCCAGGGTGTGAACATCTTTGCGGAGTTCGCGCAGCGGCCAATTTTTCTCTACGCATAGCTGGAAAATTTTTGGTGTGATGTCTGCATCCGGTTGACCCTGAATGTAATAAGATGGATGGTTGCTCTGAAGAACTTCGCGTTTTACCCCAATCACACCGCTGACCTGTTCTAAAGATTTCATAGCGTCGGGACGATCTTCATCCAGAACTAGGATGGCGTTGTCTGTATTTGCCAGTTCTGACAAACGAGAATCAGCTTTGATTTTGCCGTTCATAATCATAATGACACGGTCACAAAGCGCTTCTACTTCAGAGAGAATATGGGTGGAGAACACAACAGTGCTCTGTTTTGCAAGATTTTTAATTAATTGTCGGATTTCGATGATTTGGGTAGGATCCAGACCAACGGTTGGTTCATCCAGAATGAGAATATCCGGGTTATGTAAAATGGCCTGGGCCAACCCGACTCGTTGGCGCATCCCTTTACTGAGCTGTCCGATAGGCCGGGTTACGACCTGATCCAGGTTAACAGCATGAATGGCAGCGATGCAGGCTGGAATTTGTTTTTCAGGATCAATCTGCCGTAATTCGGCCATCATCATGAGATAATCCTGCACGGTTAGATCGGGATAAAGAGGTGCATTTTCAGGTAAATAGCCAATTTTTGCCTGTACTTTTGCGTGATCGTTAATAATATCCAAACCATCAATGGACACGGTTCCACGATCCGGTTCCAATACACCAGTCAACATTTTCATCAGCGTGGTTTTGCCAGCACCGTTCGGTCCGAGCAAACCCACGATTTCACCTTTCTGGATTTTGATCGTTGCAGATTGGAGTGCTTGAATTTCACCATACGATTTGGATAAGTCATGAATTTCTATCATTGTGCCTCCCATGTGTAGAAATCAGGCATTTTACTCAGGAAGTGTATCGTCTTAATAAAAAGTAGTAGGTGCATGTTTCCCATGATTATAAAATACAAAACCCCGAATTATTGAAATGCTACCAGTTAATGTACTACTATTCCTGGTTTTTTTCCATTAGAGATTTATTAAAAAACACCCTCTTTTCTCAGGAAAATTGGGTGTTTCAATGTGACGGAAGTTCGGTAAATCTCTTTATGCCCGTTTGTAGCGGTCAATTAATTGTTTCTTGCGCAAAAAACTGCGAGCGAAGACCATGAATACCAAAAGAATAGCAGCGCCAGCCCAGGCAGTGATGGTAACCAATTGATCGCCACTGCCATTTTGGGTAATCCCAATAAACGCCCAGATGAGAACCAGAGTGTAGAAGATTTCGGACCGTCTAAACGTCATCAACAAACCGAGTACCGTGCCTATGACCAACATGATCACGGTCCACAGTGTTTCTGTTATCCCAAATCCATTCCAATTCAGATCCAGCAAGACAACCGAGACGTTAGCGATGGTCGCGACAGAAATCCAACCCAGGTAAATACTGAAAGGCATATCCACCAACCAACGTTCATTGGGAGTGCTTTTGCTCACACCAATTCCCAGGCGCAGGTAGATCACCAGCAACGAGATCAACAAACCCAGCATCAGAAGCAAGGATAATGGGAATTGAAGATAATGCCAGGCAAAGATCCAGGCACCATTGAATAGGTTGGCCAGTATGAACCATGGTCCAAGGCGGTCCAGGCGGGTGTTATTCTTTTGAGCGGGTAAGACCTGATAAACCGCAAAAACTGCCAGGGTTAAGTAGATGACGCCCCAGATCGCAAAAACGTAACCAGCTGGGGTGAACAAAGCTCCAAAGGAATCGCTCACAGCTCCGGTTTGGATATTATTGATTGGGAGAGCGTTGGCCAATCCATTCACAACAATGGCAGCCAGTAACGAAATGAGATTGAGAACACGAATAATTTTCATTATTTTCCTCCTTTATTATTGAGATGATACTTGATTTATTGTTTTTTTAGGAAACCAGGGGATGAAAGCATTGGTTGTCTGCATATATTCTTTATAACCAGGTTTTCTTTCCGACATTGATTTTTCTAACATTGCCACGCCGGATACTTTGATTAGGAAGTAAGTCATAATAATTGGGCTGAAGATGGTTAGAAAACCGAGTGTGGATCCGGCAGCGATCAAATAGAATCCCCACCACTGGGCAGAGTCACCAAAATAATTGGGATGACGGGTATAACGCCAGACTCCACTGTTCAAAAGCTTGCCTTTGTTTTTAGGATCTTTTTTGAATTGTTCCAATTGCAGGTCGCCAACTGTTTCAAAGAAGAAACCGATCACCCAGACCAGAATACCAAGGATTTCAAGAACGCCAATACGGGCCGGTGTGCCGGTGGCATGTGTGTGTATGATTGGTGCTGAAATAAAAAACATCAGAGTGCCCTGTAGCATGAAGGTCTGCAAATAGCTATACCACCACCACTTTTTGCCGTGTTCTTTTCTCCAGGCAGCATAGCGAAAATCTTCGGGTTTGCCTTTGTTGCGGATAAAAATATGAGTGGTTAAACGCAGGCCCCATACGGTAACAAGAACGGCGAGGATCCATTTGCGTGCCATAAAATCTTGCGGGGTGACAGAAAACACCACCCAATTAACGAGAACAAAACCAAAACCCCAGATGATGTCAACAATACTGGTGTTTTTTATTTTCAAGCTCACTAACCACACCAGGGTCATTAATACCCAGATGGTCAGGGCGGCTAAAGCGTATACAGTCCAATAACTCATTTAATCCTCCTGCTCATTGTTATTCTCACCATTTCCCTGATTACGAAATTTATTGACCCGATTGCGGATGCCTGTTAGCCTGGATTCAAACAGCGGCGTGTGGATCTCTTTTTGAATGGAAACAATGCAAATGGTTCCGGGGCCCACATGCGCGCCAATGGCTGGCGTTACATAGGACATAAATGGCTCAACGCCTGGCCAAATATCCCGTAGTTCATCACGAACCTGTAATGCATTCTGATAGGCGTCAGCGTGAATCACACCAACCATTTCTGCCGGACCTAATTCCTTGGCAATTTCCAGAAAGCGTTGGTGAGCTTTCTTACGGGTGCGTTTCATTTCAACACCAGATATTCCATTACTCATTTTGGTGATGGGCTTTATTTCCAAAAGAGTGCCGATCCCATGCATAGCAGCGGAAAGCCGACCACCCCGTCTCAGGTACTGAAGTGTTTCAAGTTTGGCAAAGGCATGGGTGAGCGGTTTCTTCTTTAATATTTCTGCTTCTATTTCATCCAGACTGGCGCCTGCTTTGGCCATTTTTGCTCCGACCAATGCTAAAAGCCCCAGACCCATACTGAGTTGTCCCGAGTCAATGACCCGCACCGGAACAGCATCAAAGGAGTCGGCTGCAATTTTTGCCACATTGTTTATATTGGATAACGTCTCAGAAATATGAATGGAGATAATTCCTTCTGCGCCTGAGTCAGCCAGTTTTTGATAGGCAGTAATGAAAGCATCCATTCCAGGTGCAGAAGTGGTGGGTAAGGGGTTTGCCGTGGGTAATAATTTGAAAAAACTCTCACGACTCAGTTCAATTCCATCCAAATAACTCTTCCCATTGACATTCACATAACAGGGGACGACCAGGATGTCATATTCCTCCACAAGTGATATGGGAAGATCGCACGTACTATCTGTAACTATTCTTACATTACCCATCATTTTCTTTCCTTCGATTAATTTGCTCATTTATAACCATTATATCCAGGGGGTAATTTAACATAAATAGTTTGTACAATGTTTGTATAATGAAGAAAATTCTTCCTCATTTAATTTTACTGATAAACCCCAAAAGAGGTAAAAATTAAATGAGGAAGAACCATTCCTTCCTTTTAGAAATATTCAGCTTTTTCGTTGATCTACAATACCACCTGTCATACCCCTTGAAGAATTTTCATTGTGGATTTGATCAAGTTCAACTTCGAGCACTTCAGGTGTGAAGATCGGGAGAATTAATAACTGACCAATTGCATCGCCAGGTTTGATTTCCAGGGCTTGATTACTTATGTTTGTAACTTTCACCAGAATTTCACCCTGATAACCGGCATCGACTACGCCGGCTCCCAACAAATGGTTGTTGCGACCCTTTGGTTTTAAGAGACCGACATATCCATCCATAATTTCCAGCGTTATTCCGGTGCTAACAATCGCAATGGAATGCGGTTCGATCCGCATATCGCAATTGGCATAAATATCCAGCCCAGCATCAGCTGGATGTTTACGGGTCGGCAGAAAGGCATTTGGTTCGATTTTGGCAATTTTTATGATCTGCATTTGGACTCCAGATTGGGATTATACCGTAAATTATTACCCGCATGGTTTGTTAGGATTTTCCCGTAACCGTAAGGCAGGTTGTAAATTTGTTTGACCAGATGATAATGGTTTGTTTACACTTGGTTTATGTTACAGGTATTGAAATGAGTTTGAGACCTAGAAAAATTGTAAGGATCATCGAACCACAATTTTCATCTGAAGTAAACGGTATCAGGTGGTATCGCAGTCTGACCCCGGCAGATACCGTTCTTGCACATCCATTTGTGGCATTGGAATTATTTCAGAACAATCACCTCAAAGTAAACAATCCACAACCGACCTCCCGGTTTTACCGCGGAGTAAAATTGTTTTCGCACGTCATTCATGGGAATTACTCTGTGCGCATCAATCAAAATCAGATTTATCAAACCCATGCGGGAGATTTCATTGAGATTGATACAGGATCTGGAGTGCAAATGGATGAAGTATTTTTACCAGATGGGGAGAAAATGGAAGGCTTTCGATTGTGGATCGATCAAAATTCCTTCCAAAACTCCGGTATGAAAGTTTCCATCCACGCCAGAAATGAAAAGCGATTACGTTTTCAGCATGGAAAAGTCCAGGTGCGATCTTTTTCTGGTTTTCCGGCCGATCAATCGTTTGATTCGTTATGGGCAGGATCCGATTTAACGATTCTGGACATAAAAATATCAGCGGAAACAAAATTTGAGTTGAAAACAGCTTATGATCACCATGCACTCGTTTTTGTCTATCAGGGTCGCGGTTATATTGGTCATTATCAGGAAGAAGATAAGGTTCTCATTGCTCGCCAGCGCGTATTACTTTTTGATCAGGGGCATTCCATCCAAATTCAAACGGAGGATACCCCCATCAGTTTACTGGTTGTAACTGCTCAACCTTCCGGGGAAGAAATTCCCCCAGGAACCAGGCATTCCCAACACGATAGCTCTATTCTTAAAATTCAATAGTCCAGAAAATTTGTTTTTATTCAGGTTCCTGATTTAGCTGAGAAGTAAAAAGGATATCTTGCCATTCCCGTAATTGATGGTGCATTTGAGTGGAATCATTAATTGGCTGGGTAAAATCCAGTTTTGGGGGGTGCATCACGAAAGCCATTGTTTGATCCCCACCAATGCCGCCATGATGAGCCAGCAGATTCTCGAAAGCTGGAATTTGGTCTGTTTCAGGGTCATATCGACTTTGAATGATCATGTCCCCAACATTGGAGTAAGAAAATAGCTTCTCCAATTGCCAGGCAGCTGAATCATCATAATTTTCAAGTGGATTGCAGCCCTCATAATCCTTTGCGTTCAGGTAGAAAATTCCCTCCTGGTTAAGAACCACCGGTCCGTTGACGTATGAATCGATGCCAATAAATCCTATGCCGGGGTGACAAATTAACGCTGCGATCAAATTGGGATGTAGTTGTTTGATTTCTTCGAAGAAAAGTCTTTGTTTGTAATTGGTAAAATATAGCATTGCCAGGCTGCCGGATGCACATAAAACGATATCCGATTGCTTAACCGGAGTATCATTGGGAGGCAGGTTAAAATAAAAATAATTTCCTTTGTCTTTTTTATATTGTTCGTATAAGCGCTGTGCCGTTTTGCTGAGTTTTTTATGAGGGGCGAGTGCCATTTGCAATAAAGAGTTTACATACCCTTTGGTTTCTTCCGAAGCGCCAGTGTCGACAATGGAATATTGGTCATCGAGGATTTTTCGGATGAGTTGTTCGAGCGTGATCCCAAACAATTGCTGAAATGGTGCCCCTTCTGATAAACCGTGATCTGAAATAAGCACGATTTCGTACTGTCGCGGCGCATGTTCAATGGCGTCCTTGAACCGTTGAATTTGCTTATCAATATCACGCAGGGTTGTCAGGGCACCCGGGCTGGCCGCACCGGTGTGGTGTGCCACCACATCATACCCAAAATATGTGGCATAGATCGTCTGGCTGCCTCGGAACATTTCTTCGATTAATATGTGAGTGGTCAACTCACGAATGAGAACAGCAGAGACAGCACGTTCAATCGCAAATAATGGGGTCCTGCGGATACGAGGTCTATGTTTCGTTAAGATTTGTCTCGTTGATTGATATAGCTCACGGAATAATTCCAGAATCATGAGCAGGATGGTGTGAATGTAATTGTAAGGGTTGAGAAAAAAATTGTAAAAAACGCCACTTCTTTTAGGCAATTTCCTGAACTGTGATAGTTTACTCATCGTCATGACAGCTTTGCCAGCATTCCCTGAAAACATATTTCCCAGGCTGGAACCATTTCCTGCTAATAAACCTTCTTGTTGTTCGAAACGTTGCTCGATCATGGCTGTATCGCTCAGGTGATTGGATACAACCAGTTTTTCACGGTCCTTTTCATACCACCGGAATGCCGGGATGTTGGCGTTGTCTCCGTATAAAATACCCATCTGACTGGCGGAGGTCTGTGAGGGCAAACCACAATTCCAGGAATGAATCTGGTAATGATTTGCCAATAAAGCCTGAATGGTAGGCACATAACCCAGATCAATTGCCTTGCGTAAAACATTATAGGATAAGCCATCGATCTCGATAATGATCAACCCGGCGGGCTGGGCGCTTTCCGGTGGCAGGTCTTTCGGTTTGATTTTTGGAATGACGGATCGATAATAAGAATCATTCTCATCCAGCGCCAATAAATGGGACGCCAATAAATTCATTATTGAGATGCCCAGGACCACATAAATAATACTTGCATAATCCAGGAAATTGAAGCCAGGCAGGATATAAGCAACCATTACAATAACCACGATATTCAGGAAAAATGAAAATAATCCCAGCGTGAGTACCGTGAAAGTGATTGTAAATTGCAGTATTAGCGGTCTCAACACCGCATTCAAAAGTCCAATCAAAGCGACAGCCAGAAAAGCATCAAACTCGCTGGAAATCATTAACCCCGGCAACCAGCGCCCCAATAAATATAATGTGATGGTCTCAATAACCCAGACAATCAGAATATGACGCATTCGGCGCAAGAGTGGGTAAGGGAACTGACCAACTTTCATATTTTTATTGTACACACAAAGAAGTTTTTTTCCATCGGCTGTTCATGTTGAAGGAAATTGGTAACAACTCCATTTAAGGGAGTGAGCGTGTTATTTTTCATCTTGGAAAAACAAAGCTCAAAATAATTGAAAGGGTATAAAAATTGCCGGTTAACAGGAACGCCAAATTGCTTGACATTCCGTTGTCATTTTCCTAGAATTTAGTATTCCCAAAAAAAGAAAAATTCTTGTCTTTATTCCATTTTAAATATAGAGGAGACATTTATGGCGACGGAGAGCATTGTAAAGCCAGTAGAACAGCCCGTGAAAAAACAGGGGCGTTGGAAAAATTTATTTGCTTTATCCTTTGGCTATTTCATTGACCAGGGTGAAGCTCAGACCATATCAGTTCTCTTCCCCACGTTACAGGCATTGTGGGGGTTGAGCTATACCAATCTGGGAACAATCGGAACATTAAGAAGCATTTTGCAGGCTCTCAGTGCTCCTTTCTGGGGTTTTGCAGCCGATCGCTATTCCAGAAAAAAAGTGATTCTGATTGGTACAGGCTTATGGGGTATCTGGACGGTCGTTTGTGGATTGACACAAAATTTTGGACAATTATTGTTAATCAGAGCCATATCCGGAATTGGTTTGGGTTGCCTTATGCCGGCTACCTTTTCGATTATGTCAGATACATTCCCACCCAAGCAGCGCGGACGTGCCTTAGGTATACTGGAAGCGATTGGCGTTTTAGGGATTGTGATCGGAACCCTGGGATTGGGATTATTGGCATCTCCGACCTTATGGCGGTGGGGTTTTATCTCCCTGGGTCTTTTCAGTGTCGTATCAGGTTTTGTGATTTGGTTCATGGTGGATGAACCGGTACGCGGGGCATCGGAACCTGAGCTCATCGGTAAAATTACAGCTGAGGATGCCGCCAAATATAAAGTCAAATTCAGTGATATTGGGAAAATTTTGAAAATCCCTACGATTTGGGTTGCCATTGCACAAGGATTGGCAGGGTCGATGCCCTGGGTTGTGATGGGACTGTATATTATCACCTGGTTTGTCAACGTCCGGGGATTGACCGAATCGTTGGCGTCCGTGGCCTTTGCAGGGATTGTGGTAGGGACGGCGTTATCGAATATTATCGGCGGTTTTCTGGGGGATTGGGCAGAGTCAAAAAGCCCTAAGTATGGTCGTACTGCCATCGGACAGATTTCAATCATTTCTGGTATTCCCCTGACCTACATTTTATTCACCCAAACTGAAACCTGGCCATTTGGTCAGTTGGTGGCTTTGTGTGTTGTCACAGCATTACTCATCAGTTGGCCGGGCAAAGGCGCAAAAGAACCAATGATGCAAGGGGCGATCGCACCTGAATTAAGGGGAACGGCGTTTGCCATGGTGACTTTTATTGAAAGTGGTTTCGCTGCCCTGGCTGCCTATTTAGCAGGAGTTCTGGCTGACAGAATTGGTTTGACCCAGGCCATGTTGTGGACAATTCCCTTCCCGTGGATCATTTGTGCTGCTTTGTTCACATTATTCTATTGGGCTTACCCACGCGATTCAAAGATATTGCGGGATCAAATGCAGGAGCGAGCAAGAGAAATCGCAGATTAGAGTAGATGATTTTGTAGTTCATTGACGGGTAATGAATTGCCATTGTGCCCGCTGAAGACAGTCATATCGTTCAAACAAATAAAATAAGATGACCAACGTTCAACCGCTTTTTGTGCCTGGCTGATTTCAATTTGGTGCACATTTTTGTGTTGATTGAATCTTTTACGAATGATATGGCGGAATATCAGGTAACCCAATAGGAAACCAACCGGGAATAAAAATTTCAAGTCAAAGCCAGGTTGAATGCCAGACAATGCAATCAGCACAATAAAAACCATGAAGACAATGCCACTCAAAATATCCGGTGGAAGAATGAACCAGATCGGTAATTGTTCCAGGCTGGGTGGTTTGATATCCCGTAAGAGGGACTTTGTTTGTGCAGGCTGAAGGTTAAATCGTAAAAGAGTCTCTGGTTCGTTTTCAATCAGAGCAAAATAAAGATCTTCAACCAAAATTGTCTGATCAGATTGGTGGCAGGCAGGGCATTTAATTTGATTTTGTGGGTGAAATGGCATTGATTATCCTTCTGATTGATTCTGAAAAGATGCGATTGCCAGCAGCATGCCCAGGAACACGTCTGCGCCGGATGAATTGCCCCAGCGCGCAAGTTGAATGGCTTGCTGATGAAAAGGAATCTCCGATGTCATCAAAGCATCGCTCAACTCCTGAATTCGAGCATCAGCTTCTCCGTGAAGAGCACACCAAAACAACGTGCTGCTGACGGCGGTGGTATGTTGCTGGAATTCATGGGCCAGACTTTGTTCCATTTCATCCATCCAACCAGTGTTCTTAAACCAGCGCTTGTGCATGAAAAACAAACCGGTTAATAGGTCATCTCCTGAAGGGGTTAATCCTCTTCCCGATCCGACCAACTGTTTTGAAACGCTGAAGACTTTGCCAATGTCTTTGTTCAGTAAGCTCTGTTTTAGGTGAATGATTTTATCCCAGCTCTGGCTAAGCCATGCATCCTCAAGGTCTTCGGGAGGTTCGTTGCGAAGAAAGGGAATGAGCAGTGGGGCAAAACCCTGACCGTTTTTCAGGAGGGAGATTTGGTTGGCAGATTGCAGCAGGCGACACCGTTGTTCATCGGGTGAAATTCTTCCTGGAGGTTTTATCGGGGTATGCCAAATATTATCGATTGTGATCTGAAGCTTATCTTGTTGGTTAAAGAGTGTAAATTCATTATCCTGATGAATAATTTGGATTTTGTCTTTATTGGCCCAATGGGTTGGGAACTTGTTTCTGATAATAATATTGACCGGTCCAATGTGATCAGATGAGGTCAAAAAAATAATTTGATCGGACTGGATATTCAGGAATAAGCCAGTCGATGTATTTCCCCAAACAACAGCCCGGCTGGATTGTAGCAGCCAATTGTAGGCAATTTTTCCAAGGGTGATTAGATTTTTAGAAGTGGTATTTTCTGACATTTGAATGATTCTCTACATCATTAAACCATACATTCAAATCTAATCACATGGATTCCAAATGATATAATTTATTTATGGAACGAAATATTCCGGAAAAAAATAATAACTCAACAATAATAAATAATTTAAACCAATTGGGAATTGAATTTCTCTTACATGATGGAAACGAGTTTGATCAAGAAATTATAAATCCAGAAATCCTAATTGGCTTATTAGCTAGCTCAAACGAGTCTCGCTTTAGGTTGGCATTAATACCTTTATTTATTCAACACCCAAATCTTGCAGCCAAAATACCTGTAGTGTATGAAAAATTACCGAAATCGGCAAAAATTACTTTACAATTTTACTATTGTGCCGCTATGTTTTTACAACAAAAATACAAAAATAGATTAATTTCATTATTTAAGTTTGAATCCACTCTCCCATTGTTGTTTGAAAAACAATTAGATTTTGTGATTGGAAATAATCCTGATGAGAATCTCAGAAAACTAAATCAGAATCAGCAATTAATATCTGGGAGATTAATTAATTGGTATGGTACCTACGAACACGCAATTGATAGACTATTAAATCATTGGGAACATCAGATGCAATGACCGCAGAAGTAAGTAGTGAGAGATTAATAAAATTTCTTGAATTGCTTGGTTTACATTATTCTAATAAAGAACGGTTGATTTTATTAGGAGGTTGCGCACTAAATTTATTGGGTAGTGGACGACCAACATTGGATATAGATTATGTGGGTAACGATCTAATTAAGGGGAAATTTGATTTTTATTTGGAAGAAGTAGCCCATAAACTTCAAATGGATATTGAAGCAGTACCAATAGAAAAATTTTTGCCAGTAACTCGAGAAGATATGGAAGGATGTTTGGCATTTGGAAAATTTGGTGAAATTGATGTTTATATTCTTAATCCATACATAATCGCGTTTAGCAAAGTGGAGCGAGGTTTTGATACTGATATTGAGGATGTGCTATTTCTCATAAAGAATAAATTTATAGAACCTGAAATATTGACCTCCAGGATTGGTAATATCTTATTGCAAGCCAATAAATTTGATATAGATCGAAATTCTGTAATGAACCATTGGCATGATATTCTTCGGCAATTGTAAAACTATACAATAAAAAAAGGATTAATATCATGCCTGATCATTCCATTTATTGCTTGACTTTCGCTTGAAAAAGTGGATAATAAAAATAAGAAAGTTGTTGTCTGACAACTTTGATGATTTCTGTTGTACAAATTTCAGGAGGTGCTCTTCCTATAAAATCTTGCGATGTCTGACCGATACGGATATGATCGTATCGTTTTTTTTGTGAGAATATTCATGTTCCGTTGTAAAAAAATTAGTAAAAAGGAGAAAGAAAATGAAATTTATTGATCTAACTATTCCCTTAGGAATTGGTACGCCCCCCTGGCCGACTTACGAACCACTGCAGGTGAAATATTTTAAACGGTTGGCACCCAACGGTGCCAATGGACAGCTCTTGACCCATTCCAACCATCTCGGAACACATCTGGATGGCGAAATTCACTTCTATACCCCTGGAAAAGATATCGCAGCCCTGGATATGGATTTTCTGGTGCATGAAGCAGCCATTGTTGATCTAAGTGACGTGGTAGCCGATTATGATGTTTACACCAGCAAAATGATTGAAGAACGTGTTGAAGTCAAGCAAGGTGACATTTTGATCATTCACACCGGTTATCATCATTTCGGATGGGACCAACCAACTGCCGATGAAATCCGCTACATGGTTATGCATCCCGGTCCGGGTGCTGAATTTGTTGAATGGGCAAAAGCAAAGAAACTACGCTGGATCGGTGTCGATTGTGGCAGTGCTGATCATCCCATGAATACCATCATTCGCAATTGGATGCCACGCCAAACTGCCCAGGCCAAGCGTGTCTTCAAAAAGAAGTTGGGGGTAGAGTTGGAAGAGTTCTTTGATGATGATAAATACCAACAAATGCACATTAAGATGTTCCCTGACCATATCATTCATGCCGAATGTCTGGGTGGTGATCTTGATCTGTTGTTGAATCGCCGGGTAACCGTTGGTTTCTTCCCCTGGCGCTTTGTGGATGGTGAAGCATCCATCGGTCGTTGTGTCGCTATGGTTGAAGATGATGAGTATGAAGCATTGATGGCGAAAAAAGCAACGATGACAAAAACCAAGCATGGAGATGCAAGCAATCAATCACATGTGGAAAGTTTAAATAAAATTAGCGCAGAAAATCTGAGCTGATTTATTAAAAAAATTATTGTATAAGGAGAATTATTGTGAAATTTGAATTACCAACCAAAGCCTCTCAAGAAGTTTTAAGCATTGATGCCCGAGAAATCGAAGCCATACTACAGGGTCCAAAATTGGATATCCCGCCATTCCCGGAATGCCAGCTCAAATTAAAAGATGGCCGTATCCTTTACATTCGTGAAGCCAAAATCGAAGAAGTTCCTGAAATGTTAACCTACATGGAAAAATTGATGAAAGTTGATCATGACTTCTATGATATCGTTGGTTCCCGTGTCTATTCAGAAATTTTGGGATGGAAACGAAAACGCCTTAAGGATGTCTACACCCTGGTTGGTCTGGTTGATGGTGTCTGGGCTGGTTTTGCTAATGGTCGTCTGATGAATGAAGATATCAACATCAGTCTGCATACCATGGCCCTCATCCGTGGTGGCCGCATTGGTGCCGCAATGTACTATGCCAAAGCCTACTATGGTTTTGAAATTATCAAGAATAAAGAATGGTGGGCAACCTACGAATCATATAATGGTTGGCTGCGCTGGGGTATGGGAATGGCTCAACCCAGCTACCCATGGCCAGATGTACAGCATGAACTCGGTGGAGCAAAAGTCTTCTACATTACCCGCAAATATTGGGAATCAACTATTAAAGAATATGTGCGCCAGATGGTTGGTGCCGACCTTGACTTCAATGTAACCGATGAAGTTCGCAAAGCAAACGAAAAATTCATCGTACCAGATGAAGTGCTCGTCTAGTTAAATAAATCAAAATAAAAAAACAGGGAATCCATCGGACTCCCTGTTTTTGGTTAATTTTTTCTTGATCTAGTAAATATCGTAAATGGTATTGTAAACGTTAAATTTACCGGTTGGTGTGACCAGATTTGGAATTCTGGTAATTTCTTCCAGTGTCTTATCATCATAGACGACGATTTCACCAACTTCACCTGGGATATCTGCATTGCCCCAGATACTGACCCAGACTTCGGTGCCTTGCATATTGTACTCGAAGTGAACCGCACGGCCATATGTTGCGGCTTCCCAGCATTTATACACTTCACTCGGGTTTTCTTTGGCTACTACGCAGATCGTTCGTGATGTTGCCGGATCAGGATGTAGGGCCATATCCACCCAAATCCAGGGGCTGTTATCATGTGTCTTAATGAATAGACTGCCAGAGCCTGGTAATTCAGTGGTGCGTACCACACGCCAGGCATTTTCAGGAAAATTCACAGGGTCGGTGCCGATGGAAGAAATTACCCCTTCGCCCAGGTGAGAGGCGCTCCAGACCGGGCCAAATTCAGGATCTATCCAGTTGGCACCACGACCGGGATGCGGAATACCAGCAGTGTCTACCAGGGCTTCCAGTTCGCCTTCCAGTGAATCAATCACTGCGACTCTGTTCATATTATTTGCAGCAACCATAAAATAACGTTTACTGGCATCCCAACCACCGTCATGCAGGAAGCGCTCCGCTTCGATCATTTTGATGGTCGGATTGATGGGATCGGTATAATCCACCAGCCAGACCTGGCCAGTTTCTTTGATATTGACAATCCATTCCGGTTTCAAATGGGAGGCAACAATTGCCGCCACCCTTGGTTCGGGATGATACTCTTCCGTGTCATAGGTATAGCTGCGCGTACTGACGATTTTAAAGGGTTCCAGCGTCTGACCATCCAGTATGACAAAATGAGGCGGCCAGTAACAACCCACGATGGCTAATTGATCTGTGAAATCTCCCTGTTCACCTTTGTACTTACTTACTTCTACTGAACGGGCATCGTAACACAATTGTGCTTCAGCTACTTTGGTGGGAATTTCCGTCCACAGATCCACCAGGGCTAACTTTCCATCTCTACCAATGGTGTAAACATAGCGACCCGTGGCCGAATTGCGGGAAATATGAACAGCATAGCCCGTATCTACATTAGCAACTACTTCATAAGTATCTGCATCAATGACGGCTATCTGCCCGGCATCCCGCAATGTGACTGCCATGAAATTCTCCCAATTACGTTCCGTTTGTGGTTCGGTGGGGCGATCTTCTGGCGGTACCAGTAACTTCCAGGAAGCTAACATTTGATCCAGTGACATTTCGGGTGGTTGCGGTGGTTCTAATTGTAAATACTCGGCCATAATCTCAGTTTCTTCTTTGGTCATGAAACCCTGGTTTCCCCAATCGGGCATCCCACGGGGAGTACCATTGAAAATAATGGCAGCTAAAGCCAGTGTCCCCTTGGGTTGCATCAGATCAGGTGTCAGACCCGGGCCGGTTGCACCTTTTCGTAATGTTCCATGGCATCCAGCACAACGTTCAAAGTAGACTTGTTTGGCCCATTCCATATCTTCATCCGCCATCCCCTCTTCAACGACTGATTCGGGTTCTTCCGTTGGTGATGGAACAGCGACCTGTTGGCTGGGTAAACGAGACATGAATTTGACCATCGCTTCCAGTTCATCCTCACCCAGTGAGTCTGCGGTGTAAGCCGGCATTAACCCGGAAGAACAAGGACCACCAGAACAATCTGTTGAAAGATGTGCATCCGGTTCCAGCAACGCTTCGTGCAAAAAGGCAAGGGCATTTTCGGCTTTTCCTTCATAATCCGGGCTGTTAATTTGTTGACTGGCTATCAGTCCAATTTCTGATAAATCCGGCCCGATTGTGCCAGTGGCGTTCTTTACGCCAGGGATCACATGACAGGCACCACAGCCACCTTTGGCAAAGCCTTCGGCTGCCAGAGCCATTTCATCTTCACTATCTTCTACCTCATCCTCCTGGGATGCTTCAACTTGTAGCGCCACTGGCTCTTGTGTGCCTTCGGGAGTGGTATTGTTGCAGGCTGCTAAAAGCAGAATGGCAAACAATGCAATAAAAATTTTGAGATGGACTTTCAAGGGAATTCCTCCTATAAATTGGATTTAATGATTGTGTATTTTAAATGAAATTAACGTGAAAAGCGGACGTTAATAATTTTGACAATAGACATATTATAAAGCATATTGATGATAATTCGGGTGTTCCATCCACAATTCGATGGATTTCATTGATACTCTTTCACTTGCATTTGGTAACTCGAGATTGTCATTTGAGGTGCTGATCGAAGAATGCAATGGTTCGCGTCATTGCAAGGCTGAAATATCCGGATAAATTATGGTCATCCCCTTCGTAGGTGTAAAATTCCACATCCCCGTTGACTGCCAGGATCTCATCCCTTAATAATTCTGAAAAGATAAGCGGAACGCTTTCATCAGCGGTTCCATGGTGCAATTGAATCGCTCCGGATAGATCATTAACATACGTATTGGATGAAATTAAAGACCAAAAATCAGGGTTTTCGTCTGTAGTACCATACTCCTGACTCCATTCCTGTTGCCAGCGGCGGGCAAACGACGGAGGTGTGGGTGCCGGTCGCGGAGTGTTCGAGCGCCATTTTGCGATCATATCCGGGTAAGAAGCAACCACCCCAGCCCAGATCACCCCAGCTTTGATATCATCTGAAATTACCATGGATCTTAAAGTCAGATAGCCTCCCATGGAATGCCCCCACATACCAATTTTTTGCGGATTTACCACAGGGTATTGTTGTAAGGATGCGACCGCATTCAAGACATCAACGGTATATCCAGGGTCACCATAAGCTCCCAGCGCTGTGCCCTCCGATTGGTCGTGCCCACGATAATCGATCCGAAAAACGATGTATTGACTGCGGGCCAGCCAGTCTACATAGGCTATATAACGTTCGGTGGTGCGGTACTGGCTGGGCGGAATGTAGCCATGATTAAAGACGATGGCTGGCCAACCGCCTTCAGGAGGATCACCGATCGGAACTGTCAGAAGAGCATATATTTTATAGCCTTCTGAAAGGTAATAGGCATAATAGCGATTGTAATTGGCAGCGGCGGTCAGTGTGTTTTCAATCATAATTTCACTGCCCGGGTAAGGTGTCTGGCGCATTGCCAGGATGGTCATGGGGTGCAAGGTGGGCGTGGGCGTTGCTGTATTGGTGGCTGTTGGGGTGCGGGTTTGGGTTGGGGTGATGGTTGGCATCGAAGTTTGGGTTGGAAGACTTGCTGTTACCGTCTTAACAGTCTGAATTATTTCATCAGAACCTGACCCTAGAGTGGGTGCACAGGAAGTGAGAAAAGTGGATATCAGGATTAATATAATAATCAAAGGCTCGACTGGTGGTTTCAAATAAACTCCTGAGAAACGAAAAACAGGCATGAAGAATTAGCGGATCTTAGATTTCCTATTTTATGGAATGATAAAATGAAATACAACGTGATGTCTAATACTTTGAAATGAGGGCAGCATGAAAAAAGAATTAAGAAATCCTGGTGTGATTGAATTTTCAGCCTCTATTATTGACGCGGGTGGTGGGGGTGCTTATGTGGAATTTCCATTAGATACTGAAGGATTATATGGCACACAGGGCAGAATACCGGTGAAAAAAGCTCTCCTATACCGATCAAAAAGAGTATATAAATTGGATCCTGGACGCAAAAAGGGAAGCAACCCGCGCAAAACGAATTGATCAGATGATCCAGAAACTAATGGATTAAGGATAAAGAACAGTTTTCTGAACATTATTTGCGCATATTTCGGCGCACCATTTCCGCAATGGTTAAGTTATGCCGGTTGGATAATTGCTCGTTAATCATTTCAATCTGTTTTCGGGGTGAGTAGAAGGCTTCACTCCAGCCAAATCCGGCACAGGTTGTATCTGCGATCTGATTTCCCTGATCATCCTGCCCCCACCATTTTCGATAATTTATTTCCAGGTCAGGGCGGATGTGTAATTCCGGAATATTAAAATGAGCAGAATAGTAGTAATCCGGGGGTAAAGCATTCAGAATCGTTTCAAAAATATGAACGCGCACATTGACGCCATTTCTGCATTCCGAATCAGCAATGCGGCTTAACCCGCGAATGGTGGCTAAGGGTGCCAGAACTTCCACCCGTTCCAGATTTCGGAAACGTTCCTTGATACGATCAATCACCTCGCGCATCACCAAACCACTGGCGATAGAATCAGCAATGAAGGCCACCTTCACCAGATCATGCTGGGGCTGATTCAGGTCTTTATCCTTGAAAAGGGTCATTTCCACTTTGCGATTATAAACCGGGACAGTGCTGTCAAAGACATGGTGCGCGTCCAGAATGACTTCGTCGGTATAATATCCATAGGTCTCGTATATGGCTTCCGGCACCTGATACTTGAGCCCTTCCCGGGCGATCGGAAAAATGGCTAAATTTTCCTGTTTGTTGCTGGTGATGGTTTCTCTTAAAGGAGGGGCATTAAAAACATCCTGCATGGATTTCCACATCAGATTTGCCCGACCAGCACCCAACCAGACCTGCCCAGGCAGGCTCAAAGAGTCAACACCCTCCAACTCCTCGGGCGCAATCCCGATGAACTCCATCAGACGCGGTTCGGGTTTTTTGTTCTCAATATAGATAAAACGGGCAGTGGATGGCGTGTGGTAAAAAACCAATTCAAGGTTGGTCTCCTCACCGAGGATAATTTTACCGGGACGATAAAAGCCGCTTCCTTCAGGTTTTTTGGTCTTGTAGGGAAGCGGCTTTTCCAGGGTTAGCGAGCCTTCGATGAATGTACTGTCATCATCAGAAAATTTGAATGGATAGGTGTAAACGCTCATATATGCATACTCCTTAAGCTACGGGCCGGTTTCATCTGGTTTTCTTAAAGAGACAGGCTGAGAGGTTCATCAGCCTGTCCTAAAGATTTTATCATTAATTAAACGAAAAGGGGAAGATCGGGAGATTGGAATTAAAGGTTCGGCAAATCAAGTTGAGGTGGGACTCGAACCCATAACCTTTGAACAGTAACATTTTGTGGGACTCGCTGAAACAAAAAAACACCCTTTGCAGAGTGTTTTTTGTGGGCACGGAGGGACTCGAACCCACGACCTCACGGATGTGAACCGTGCGCTCTAACCAGCTGAGCCACGCGCCCTTGGTGACGGTGATTATAGCAAACTCAGACCAGATTGGCAAGTAAAGTGAAGCTTTTCAGCCGGCATGTTTAAATAGGAAGAATGAGCCTGAATACGCCTGTAGTGCGGTATAATTAAGGTTTGGGCAAGTAGTTTTACGAGAATATCAGCGCAGGCGCTGTCAAGTGGAGGAAGAACGTACATGGAAATCGGCAACATTAAAATGGTGGATATTGATAGTGAAATGCGTTCCGCCTACTTAGACTACGCGATGAGCGTAATTGTGGCGCGGGCCTTGCCAGATGCCAGGGACGGTTTGAAACCGGTTCATCGCCGGATCCTTTTTGCCATGCATGACATGGGGATTCGAGCGAACACCTCTTATAAAAAATCTGCCCGTATTGTTGGAGAAGTTTTAGGTAAGTACCACCCACATGGTGATTATTCGGTTTACGAAGCGATGGCCCGTATGGCACAGGATTTCTCGATGCGCTACATGATGGTGGATGGTCAGGGAAATTTCGGGTCAATCGATGGCGATTCGCCAGCCGCGATGCGTTATACTGAGGCCAGGCTGTCTGCCATGGCTGAAGAAATGTTGGCAGATATTGGCAAAAACACCATTGATTTTTCGGATAATTTCGATGGATCTTTAAAAGAACCGGTGGTATTGCCAGCACGCCTGCCCAACCTGTTGTTGAATGGCTCTTCGGGTATTGCGGTGGGCATGGCAACCAATATCCCCCCGCATAATCTGCAGGAATTGGTCGCAGCCATCAACTATCTGATCGATCATTATGAAAATTTGGAAGATGTAACAGTTGAAGATTTGATCAAATTCCTGCCGGGACCGGATTTTCCCACCGGTGGCATTATTATCGGGCAGGAGTCTATTCGGCAGGCTTATTCGACTGGTCGCGGACGCATTGTTGTGCGTGGTAGAGCCGAAATTGAAGAATTCAAAGCTGGCAGGCATGCCATTATCATCACGGAGATACCCTATCAGGTAAATAAGACCACGATGCTGGAAAGGATCGCTGCTCTGGTACGCGAAGGCCGGCTGGACATGATCTCTGATATGCGTGATGAATCAGATCGTAAAGGTATGCGCATTATGATTGAACTGAAACGTGGTGCGCAGCCGCAGCGCGTGATGAACCAATTATACAAGTACACCCAACTGCAATCCACTTTTGGGGTGAATATGCTCTCTTTAATTAATGGGGAACCTCGCACGCTTCCATTGAGAAGAATGCTGCAAATTTTTGTTGAGCACCGCAGGGAAGTGATTACACGCCGAACACAATTTGAATTGGATAAAGCCAAACACCGCGCCCATATTCTGGATGGATTGTTAATCGCCTTAGCAAATCTGGATGACGTGATCAGTACCATCCGAAAAGCGGCGGATGCAGAGGAAGCCAAACTGAACTTAATTACACGCTTCAAACTGACCGAGATCCAGGCGCAAGCCATTCTGGATATGCAATTGCGACGTCTGGCGGCTTTGGAGCGTCAAAAAATTGAGGATGAGTACCAAGAGCTACAAGCGACGATCGCTTATCTGGAAGATTTGTTGTCCTACCCACAGAAAATATTGACCCTCATCAGGGATGACCTGACAGAAATGTCTAACAAATATGGGGATAAACGCCGCACACTGATCAGTTTTGATGCAAAAGAAGAGTTTTCAGAATCTGAATTGGTGAAGGATGAAGCGGTGCTGATTACCGTCACAGAGAAAGGGTATATCAAACGCACCCGGGCAAATCTTTTCAGAACTCAAGGAAGAGGTGGCCGGGGTGTGATTGGTCAATCCATGCGGGATGAAGATGAAGTTGTATTACTATTACCCGCCCGCACCTTGAATACGGTCTTGTTCTTCTCCGATAGAGGAAAAGTATATTCCGAAAAGGTATACAACTTGCCGGAAGCTGGCCGGACTGATAAAGGCATTTCGATTATGAATGTGCTGGCATTTAACCCGGGCGAACGCGTGACAGCGGCTGTGCCAGTACCCGATTTTGAAGAGGCTGAATATTGTACGATGGCAACGGTAATGGGAAAAATCAAACGTGTACAACTCTCAGAGTTCGCGAATGTGCGACCCTCTGGATTAATCGCCATGGATCTTAAACCAGATGATAAGCTTGGTTGGGTGCGCCTGACCAGTGGAAAAGATGAAGTAATGCTGGTGACTGCCTATGGGCGTGCTCTGCGGATGGATGAAAGTGAAATTCGCTGTATGGGTAGGCCAGCTGGTGGTGTTACCGGTATCCGCATGGATGCCAAAGACTATGTTGTTAACATGGATGTGTTGGAACCAGAGGCTGAATTATTAATAATCACTGATAAAGGCTATGGCAAACGCACTCCCTTGACTCAATACAATCCCAAGAGTCGTGGGTCGAAAGGTGTTTCCACCATCGATAAGCACAATCTCTCCAAGAGCGGCTTGATCGCGACAGCCAAAATTGTCAAACTGGATGATGAAATATCATTAATCTCCATCAATGGCGTCATGATTCGCATGAAAGTCAGAGATATCTCTCAAATGGGGCGCGCTACGCGGGGTGTGCGTGTAATGGATATCGATGATGGCGATGGGGTTGCCTCCATGGCCAGGATCAGCGCTGATATTCTGGCGGGTGAGGGAGATACATCTGAAAATGGTGTAGCTGAATAACAAAAACAGTCCTTAAATCAAAAATGCCTGAATCCCAGGCATTTTCTGCTTCTCTTGTTTTTTAAGGCAGGATCATCTTGCCGGAGACTAGGAGAAATAAAGTCCCCAAAACGACTACCAGAATCAATAATAGAAAAACGAGGATAAAGCGTTGTGCCGCTGTCATTCCCAGGAACCGTCTCTCTTTTGAGGGGACTAATTTTTGGGCTTCCAGCACAGATTCTTCTTCAATAAAAGATGCTTCAGCAGAATTTCGTAAATCATCTAACATAATAACCTCTCATTTTTCTGGTTCAGCAGGTCGAAGATGGACATCTCCTACTGTGATTGTTTGTTTTTGATTATTTTCGGTCAAGATCTCCAAGTTTCCATCGCATGTTAAACCTAATAATACACCACTGGTTTGAACATTTCCATCTTTTTGCTTAATATATACTTTTTCACCCCGAAATGCCAGTATTTTTTGCCATTTATTCATAAATTCAGCTGATTGAATTTTAGAACGCCAGTGGGTAAATGCACTCAGAAGTGCCGCCAACACCTCATAACGATCTATTGCTTGCGAACAATGATTTTGTAAACAAGTGGCAGGATATTGAAGGGCTTCCACGGGTGGGATGGATTGGGGCAAAATATTAACCCCAATTCCGACCACCAAACCCTGGAGATTTTCTCCATTCCAGACGGTTTCGGTTAAGATGCCACAAGTTTTCATGCGCTGAATTAACACATCATTCGGCCATTTAATTTGGGCAGCTATCTGATAGGAATGCTCCAATACATCTGCCACTGCAATCCCGGCTAGTGGTGAAAATAGAGGTAAGGCATCCATTTCATGCCTTGTGGGTCGGATAATGATCGATACAGCCAGGGCACTGCCGGGCTCGGTTATCCACTTGCGTTCGAAACGGCCACGACCGGAACTTTGATGGTCTGCAAAGATAATGGATCCATCCGCTGCATCCTTTTCCAGCCAATCCAATGCCGCCAGGTTGGTGGAAGTGATGCTGGCAAAATATTGAAATTGGGGCACGGGTGAATTTTGAATTGCTTCTCGAAACGCATCAGGAACTGACATGCAATGATTCTACCGCAATATTTTTATAAAGAAGAAAGCGATGGCTGGGTCAGGGATAAAAATAAAAACAGGATCTGCAGCATATTGCTGCAGATCCTGGAATAGGTTGAGGATTAGCAACTAGTTATTGGATATTTTAATCTTGCGTGGTTTTGCTAATTCTGATTTTGGAAGTCGTAAAGTAAGTACACCATTTTTTAATTCGGCTTCAACTTTATCGGCATCCACATCATCTGGTAGTTCGATCGAGCGTTGGAAAGTGCCAGAAGGCCGTTCCTGCAACAGATAGCGATCATCTTCCTTGCGTTCGATACTAAGCTCACCTTTTAAAGTGATAATATTGCTTTCTATCTGGATATCAAGATCCTCTGCGGATACACCAGGTAAGAAGGCTTCTACCAGATATTCCTCATCGCTCATACGGACATCCACTGGAAAGATAACTTTTGGTTCTGCAAAGTTTCTTTCATTAATGGCATCCAATGAGCGGCGGGTCATTTGACGATACGGGTTTCTAACATAAAGAGTATGCATTATTTCCTCCATGAGTTTATTTCAGTAAGCTAATCTTACGACCTGAATATTAGTTTTATGAATGAAACATATTAATGTTTTATCAATTTGGAATAAAAACTCTAATAAAGAATTAACATTCTTCTCATGGACTTTTCTATAAATCGCGGTAAAATGAGTGCAGATTCATTAAAAGAGACAATAATGGATCGGGGAGTTTTATGGAAGACAAAATTACAATTATTGAAGGACCACCTCCCAGCTTTGAAATGATTGATGATGGCTGGGCCTTAGGATTGAACGAAGGTCCGGGTCTTTATGACCTGGCATTGACGCGACTGCGCACCTTTAATGGACCGGCATTGGTAGAACGCTGTCACCGTGCCTGGCGCAGGAAGGATACAATATTTCTGCACTATCGCAATGATTATGGGCTGGAAGAAAAAGTCCCGATCATGGCTGCCCGCTCTTCCGATTCGGATGAAGGGCAGGTACTGTATTTATGGATACGGCGCAAAGCAGGTGAAATTGAGTACGATTTTGACATCGATGTAGATGATGAGGATGATGATCCACCTAATTTTGATAATTAGAAAAAGTTCTTAGACCCTGGCAACAGGGTCTTTTCTTTGAATGCTTTTTGGAAGAATATTATATTAAAAGATAAACGCTTGAGTGAGGGGGGCACCCAAGCGTTTATCTACATTTATTTTAGCATAAAAATCTGATTTGGCAAGAGCAAATTGAGGCAATTTTGTGGGCAAAATGATAGAAAAGTGCCCCAGGAGGGAATCGAACCCCCAACCTAAGCGTTAGGAGTGCTTTGCTCTGTCCATTGAGCTACTGGGGCATCAAGGCGATTATAGCATTCGGCTGATGAAGCGACAAGGTTCACCAGCAAAAAATGTTCTTTAGCAAAAAGTTTAGGGTTCTAAAATTTCTACATATTCAAACCCGATGTGCCGTGGATAAATGCCCGAATAGGAAGCCAGACCAACACCAACGCCGCCTCCGCTATTCATACCAGTGATATTCTCTTTTTCCCAGGTCATCTTGCCATTCACGATTAGTCGCAACCGATCATCACCACATTGCCATTCAATGATATTTTCGCGACCCGTTCCGACACGAAATGCAGCTGCGCCACCATTTCCCATGCGCACATAAGGATTTTCACCATTTCTTTTCTTAAACGCGTCATATTGATTAATTTCAAAAGCTCCACTACTCTCGATTCGAGCTTCGTACCAACCGTCCTGATTGACATGGCAGGCCAATGCAAACCCATTTCGATTGACACTTGGTTCAATTTTTGTGATCGAAGCCTGTAAAATGACTTCATCATACTCATTATCTTTATAGAAAGAATAAAGGAATACATCCTCACTTAATTGGGATTCAAACTCCAAAAGCCCATTTTTAACCTGAACGTTCACTTTATTCTCGTTTGAAATGCCAGCGACAGAAAAAATTGTATCAAGGCTACTCGGCCAACATTCATTTGGGTTTTCAAACTCTTCTTTCATAAATGGAGCACAGGATGTTACTGGCTGGGTAGCTGTTTCAGTCGGTTTTTGTTCTTCCATGGTGGGCTCGGGTGTGGATTTTTTTTCAATGGTTGGTCTGGCTGTTGGAGGGGAGTAATACGTCTCGGTAGGGTTGAGGATTTCTTCTGCGGTGGGTTGAACTTCTATAACAGATGTTGGCTCTTCAACATCATTTTCTTCATCTCGGTTGAGATTTGGCACCTTACAGGCCAGTGAGAGAATCATTAATAAAAATACGAGCACCAGGAATGGTTTTTTCATTTTTGCCTCCATTTGAATAGCATTAGCCTTTAAAGATTGTAATGGAGAAAATCTGCTCGTCAAGCTTTTACAGGGTTTTATGTTTCCAGGGTTTTAAATTGTTTGATTTAAAGTGTGACCGCCATGCATATGAACTATGCATAGCGGTCTCCAGGGAGGGAATGCCATCAGACAGATTTCTGATGTATCTACATCATATAAACATTGGGGTAATGTTTACATCCTCTGACAGAAACACCTTACTTTACCATTAATAGGTGTCCATTAGATATTATAGATCAAAATTATCAACATTATATTAAAAGAAACTAAGAATAATATACTTATCTTGATCCCTGATCTTTAAAGAGATTTTCCCATTTTTCAATTTCTTTCTCAGTCATTTTTTCCGGGTCAGGTTTTCCCCCTCCGGGGCTTGCTGACAGTGCTTTTGCGATGTCTTTAGCGAACTCCTCCGATGTAAGCGTCTCAGCCTGACGGTTCCTGACCTCTCTAATGATCCGTTGATCGGAGCTGATAACTTTCACATTCCGGGCTTTTGTGCCCATCCTGCGCACTCGTTGGATCATCGCTTCATCAGCAGTCATCCCCTGACGGACAAAATGGGCGGTAATAGAGCCAAATTTTCTGGTGCCGGCTTTGTCAAAGGGTGCGTTATCAAAGTAGACTTCCATTTTTTTTCTGGTGATGCGGGCATATTCGCTCAAAATCTGAATTAACTCCATTTCATCATCCAACATACTGAGGGTTAATCCTTTGATCTTTGGCACCAGGTTATGTCCATCGATTAAAATCATGGTTCATGATCCTTTCATGGTTTTATTTTACGTTGAAAGTATGCTATGATTCAAGGAAATTAATGAGTTGACTATTTTATAAATTATGAGACTGATTTTTTGATACAAGGAGAACCAGGAGCCTGAATTGAAGCGTTGGTTACCATTTTTAGTTGTCAATATTATTGTTTCAGCCGCGACGACCCTGCTGGTATTAACGATTTGGAATCGAGTGAACACAGCCAATCGTTTAGAATTGGAAGCACCTTCAGCCACACAAGCAAGCGCAAGCACACCAGCAGTTCAAGCAGCATTACCACCCCTGGATACACCTGTCATTACGATCGCCAATGTGTTTGCCCCTGGTGATCTTCAAAATGAATTGCTGGTGGTGGAACGGGTAGGCGAAGGGGACCTGAATTTATCTGACTGGCAGATTATCGACCAGGATAAGAATGCATTTATTTTCCCGGCTATAGATCTGGTAAAAGGGCAGATTTCGGTTTATTCGCGACCCGGTGTGAATACAGTAAACACCCTTTTTTGGGCCAGTGAAGAAGCAATCTGGTCACAGGGTGAACTTGTTCGGATTTATGACTCCGCTGGTCATGAACGGGCTGTGTTCGAGATCCCGTAATTGTATATGGCAACAAGCGATCGCGTGATAGATGAAATCATTAAAAGAGCAATGGAATCGGGTGATTTCGATCATTTACCCGGTACGGGGAAACCTATCGAATGGAAGGATAATCCATATACACCGCTAGAATGGCGTTTGGTAGAAAATTTGCTTAAGAATAATGATCTGTCTTATCCCTGGATTGAAAAGCGGAAAGAAATTGAAAAATTAGTGAATGAATTAAAAAACACCATTAAGGAAATCCTGCCCTTAAGTGCATCAGCGCAAGCAGATATTTCAAATCAAATCCTGAGTTTAAATAAGAAGATTTTCGATTACAATTTAAGTGTTCCTGCTGTCCGTTTACAAAGAAGGACACTTACGTTGGAAGAAATGATCCAAAGTATCAAACAGGATGAAGAAATTTGAATGGATGGGAAGCAGCATGTCAGAAGCATTGTATAGAAAATGGCGTCCCCAATTATGGGATCAGGTAGTTGGACAGGATCATATTGTTCAAACTTTAAAAAACGCTATCCGCAGTGACCGTGTGGGACATGCTTATTTATTTTCCGGTCCACGGGGCACTGGCAAAACCACCACAGCAAGGTTATTAGCAAAAGCAGTAAATTGTAAGAGCGATGAGCCCAATCTGCGCCCGTGTAACCAGTGTGAGAATTGTCTGGCGGTGAATCAAGCCCGCTTCATGGACTTAATCGAGATTGATGCTGCGTCAAATACCAGCGTGGATGATGTGCGTGATCTGCGGGAAAAAATTGGTTTTTCTCCTTCACAGGGAAAATTTAAAGTATATATCATCGATGAAGTCCATATGTTGTCAACGGCTGCATTTAATGCCTTGTTGAAAACGCTCGAAGAACCTCCAGCGCATGCGATTTTTATTCTGGCAACCACTGAAGTCCACAAAATCCCTGCCACAGTCCTTTCACGCTGTCAGCGGCACGAATTTCGGCGTATTCCGGTTAACACCATCGTAGATTTATTGAAAGGATTGTCAAAAGCAGAAAAATTGAAAGTGGATGATGAAACACTTTTCATGATCGCCCGCCAATCTACCGGGGCATTGCGGGATGCAATTTCTCTGCTGGATCAACTGACATCCACCGGTGATGTCATCACCCTGGCACTTGCCCAACAGGTGTTAGGGACCGCCACCAATCAAACCGTGATCAATCTGATCGATATGCTCAGTGCCCAGGATACGAAAGGCTGCCTGGATCAATTGCATACAGCTCTGGATTCCGGCACAGATCCACGTCAATTTGCGCGTCAAATGGTCGATTATCTGCGCGGATTAATGCTCATTCAATTGGGCAATGAAAGGTCGATGGATGTCACCGATGAAGTTCGACAGATTATGGGAATCCAAACCCAAAAAATAAGCATGTTCAGATTGACTGAATTGGTGAAATTATTCAATACTGCTGCTAATGAGAGCCGGCTGGCCTGGCAACCATCTCTGGCATTGGAATTGGCAATCGCGCAGGGAGTGCAATTATTTGATGACCGGGCTTTTCAACAGCAACCTGCAAATCTGAATGCAGTACCTGACCCGCAACCATCCAAACAAAACAAAGCGAAAGAACAAGCAGTCAATCAACAGGAAGTTAAAAGTGAATTGAATGCTACCGAAAAAAGCACGGTTGAAAAAGTGTTTGAAGAACCACGACAGGAAACTACCCCTGAACAGCAGGATCAGGATCCTGACGGAGAAGAACCCAATACAAAAGCAGCGTTTGGGATCAATGAAGTGCGGGAATCGCTGGCAGAAGTAAAGAATCTAATCCGCAATTACAGAAAAAACACAGAAGCTCTTCTGGCTTCAGCGCGTAGTTTTACAATGAAAAAAGGTGTGATTATTATCGGCTTTCAGAGTCCGGTATTAAAGGAAAGAATGGAAAAAGGAGACCACCAGGAGATCATACAGCGTGCTTTCTCGCATGTGTTGGGAACAGACGCAAAAGTGAGAGCTGTGGTAATCAATTCGAAATCAAATCTGGTTGAGCATGAAGATGAGTTCGAACCGGATAGTTTGGTGAGTGCAGCCCTTGATCTGGGTGGAAAAATTGTAGATAAGGAGTAATTAACATGGCAAAAGGTTTTGGAAAAACGGGTGGAATGGGTGGCGGTCAAAACGCTATGATGCGCCAGTTACAAAAATTACAGGAGCAAATGGAAGCTGCCCAGGCTTCTCTGGCAAACGAAACAGTGACTGCCAGTGTAGGTGGTGGTGTTGTGAAGGTAACCATGACAGGTGACCAGCATTGTCAATCCGTTGAAATTGCAGCAGATTTGTTGCAGGATGCAGATGCAGAAATGCTGCAGGATTTGATCTTAAGCGCAGTGAATATGGCATTGGATCAATCACGCGAATTGCAATCTCAAAAGATGGGACCACTGGCTGGAGGTATTCCAGGCTTGGGTTTTTAGACTCAGCTCGTGATGGATTCGTATGCCAATTTTACCTGAACCGGTTCAGAATTTAATCAATGCCTTTGAACGGCTTCCTGGAGTGGGCCCGAAATCAGCTTCCCGCCTCACATTTTTTTTGTTACGCGCACCTGATGAAGCCAGCAAGAATTTAGCAGACGCATTACATAAACTAAAAAGTTCAACCGCTTTCTGTGAACAATGTTTTAACATCACCATGGCTGGCAACCAACTGTGTGAAATTTGTACCAGCAGTCAACGGGATGAGGGACAAATTTGTGTGGTGGAAGAGCCATTGGATGTGCTGGCGTTAGAGAAGACAGGTGGCTTTATGGGCAAGTACCATGTTCTACATGGTGCCCTTTCACCCATTGAAGGAATTGGACCGGATGATTTAAAAATCAGACCACTGGTTGAACGTGTTAAAGCGGGAAATATTAAAGAAGTCATTATTGCCACGAATCCCTCCATGGAGGGGGATGCGACGGCTTTGTATATCAAACAGCAATTGCTTGCGGTACCAGTCCGATTAACGCGCTTGGCACGTGGGTTACCCATGGGCGGTGATCTGGAATACGCCGACCAGAATACTCTTTTGAGGGCATTGGCTGGCCGGCAGGAATTGGATTGATCCTCTCCCAAGTTAATTTGGAGAATATTATTTTTAGATTGATTATTACGAGGAAAAAAATACAATTTCATGTTTAAACATCTTGTTGGATAGTGACATATAACACTATAGAAATAAATTTATTTTTCGTACACTGGATCAAATAAATACAGAACATTTTCTATTAGGGAGGTAATCATGCATTTGTTCAGTTTTTCAAATAATTTTCTCACTTTTTTGGTGATCGTATCACTAATTCTCAATTCATTCGGTTTCTTGAATAAACATAATGAACCTGAAACTCAGGTAAATGAACCACCAGATCCGTTTGAAATGTTGATGGGAGACCCCAGCCCAATTCTGGAATCGGCACCGGATTTTGAAGAATTACAGAATCGGGTGAAGGAAACGGAAGCGCCGGAGAAAGAGTATCCTCAAATTAAAATGGAACTCACCCCGGCGCTATTTATTCCGGGTGAACCTTTCACGGTGACATGGAATTTGAGTGGCCTGGACGCTTATGAGAAAGGAGTATCAGCGGAGGTTTTTCTTTCCATCATTCCAAGCGAAGCAGTTGAATTGGTCACAGACCAAATGCTTCCACCAGGAACTGAAGTCCTTGCAAAAGAAGATGGTAGTACCCAATTAAGAACAACGATAGAAAATACAAGTGGACAGATTTTCTGGAACCTGAACGTTCAAAGAGCGCCAGTTGATGAACAACAATATGTATCAATTGCTTTGATGGATGGTCAGAAAATAATTACATCACAAGCCGTTGCACTAAAAACTACCGGGCAACTAATTACATTGGATAAAGGTGGCATGATCTCTTCTCAAAACGAACGAGTGAATCTAACCATCCCAACTAAAGCCATGGATGAAAATGTATATGTGGACATTAGTTATCCATCGCCGCATACAAACCCCAGTTATTCCTTAACCGGGAATGCCATTGAAGTATTGGCGGTGGGTGAAAAATCTAAACAAAACATTCATCAATTCAACTCGGATCTGACCATTCAAATGAAATACAATGATGAGGATCTAAAACGTTGGACAGCCGAAGAACTAACCATCTATTATTTTAATGAAGCAGATAATGATTGGTATCCATTAGAAACCACAGTGGACACCAAAAACCGCACACTAACAGCCAAGGTGGACCATCTTACCATCTTTGATTACAAATCCAGTTCCTGGCAGGCATCGCGTTTACCCAGTGTTGATGAGTTCCAGGTTGCCGATTTTACAGGAGCTGCTACTTATGCGGTAGATTTTTGGGTTCCACCGGCTCCCGGGGGTTTGGAACCTAAATTGTCATTGCAATACAACTCACAGGTAATCGATGATAGTGTGGTGTTCACACAGGCATCCTGGGTGGGAATGGGTTGGTCACTGGATACAGGAGCCATTGAGCGGAATATGCACGGTACTACATCTAATCTGAACGATGATACGTTTGAATTTAAGTTGAATGGGATCAGCAGCTTGTTATTACCCATCGGTATAGATGGAAGTATAACAACCTACGCAACCAGCGAACAATCATACTGGACAATCACATTCAATTCCCTTACAAACATTTGGGAAGCCTGGGACCAACAGGGGAATTATTATAAATTCAGTCATACGGCCAAAACACATACAACCCAAACCTGTACCAGTAGTGCCGGCAATCTCAATTTAACCTGGCGCTGGTCACTAACTGAGGTGAAGGACAAATTTAATAACACTTTAACTTATACTTATACTTCTGAAACTAAATCCGGGTCATGTGCCAATGTAGTGGCTGTATATCCATATTCGATTGTCTGGCCAAACAACCGCTATCAGGTGGTATTTCATAGGGAAAATCGATCAGATTACCAATTGTCCTGGACAGAAAATGCATCCAGGTTAAATTTCAGCAAACAACGCTTGGATAAAATAATAATAAACCATAGCCCGGATGGTACTACCTGGTCACCAATTCGGCAATATGATTTCACTTATCCTTCAACTGGCACAAATAATATTTACCCTAATTTCGAGTGGTCGGCAAATGGCTTTACATCAACATTAATCGGATTACAGGAAAAGAATGGTAATGGGACCAGTGCACTACCTGCCACACAATTTACGTACGCGGATAAAATGCACCTGACCAAAGTAAATAACGGATATGGGGGTGAAGTGACCATCAATTATTCACGATGGACATACTTGGATGATGAAAATGATGATTTACGCTCATTGTATATTAATTTTGGGACCGGTACAAATGATGAATGTCAATATAATGGTACTGCATATACCAGTTGGAGTGTTTACAACGGTTACGGTTCGGTGAAATGCGAAGCGCATATGCTGCAATTGGATAAGCGTACTTCTTCCATTGCGATTGCTCAGCATCAATTTCCGGAGTTTATTATCAAACCTGGTGGACAATACCAGGTGGCCGTATTTGCCAGGTCGATTACCGGGAACTCTTCCCTGGAGTATGGTTTTCGAGAAGGTCAAGCTCAAAGCGATATTCAATCAAGTTGTAATATTAATGAAACGATAAACGTTTGTGAAGCATCGTTAGAGATGCCTGTTGAGTTCAATCCTATTGGTTCTAAACTGCTTTTAGAAAGTCCCTGGGCATACATTAAAAAGGTGCAGTATTTATTAATGCCTTTATTTTATCGGGTTACAACCCGTGTCGTTACCGATACGAATTCAGGTTTATCCTCAACTTACACATACTCATTTGATGGTGCCACTTCCAATACGGCAGAATTTTCTGAAAATGTGGCTGCTGTTGGGACCAATACATCTTTGCTATATACTCCCAGTTTCCGTGAATATCGCGGTAATGCTATTTCACGAATTACATATCCTGATGGTACGTCAACAACCAAATGGTATCACCAGTCTGATGTGCTCAAAGGAAAAATATACCGCAGCTTAATTGTTAAACAACAAGCCTTTGACCACTTCTACCAGATTAACACCAGCAATTGGACCTATTCCCATCCCAATACCCAACAAACGATATATTCTTCGCCCTTTTACAACGATAACATGCTTAAAAGCGTTAATAACTCGGCAAATTGGGGTGTTGTAGTCCGTAAAGCAAATTACTCTATTGATAATGGTGAAGTAATTTACGCCCAATTCCGGGTAGAGGGTGATAATACTCAGGCAGAAACCGGGATTGAAAACAGCAATGGCGATTTCTTTGGTGTAGTTGCCAGCAAAACTGGTGGAATCAAATTACGTAAAGTACTGAATAGCGTGACAACAGACAGCCCGATATTGATCAGTTCAACTAACTTCAAACTTAACCGCTGGTATATGCTGATGATCTTTGCCGATGGAAACGATGGTTTTCATTTGCGGGTATGGGAGCAAAGTAATCCAACCCAATTCAATGAATATACCTCTTCAGAATTTTCAATCGGCAGTTCCAATCAATATCGTTTGCGACAGCGAGTCAATAACGGTACAACCTTCCTGGATTATTACCAGGAAGGTATTCCTTATACTGAAACAGATTATAAATACGATCCGGTTATCATTCGAGATAGTAAGAATAATGGAATTCAGGATATCGATAGTCCGGCATTGGTTTCCGCATATGAGGATTTACAAATTTCCTGGAGTCCATTGGTTGAACAGATCAGCCGCAGCTACAATGGAGATTTCTCTTTTACGGGAACAAAAACAACCTATCAATATGTATTGGCTGACCAGGGGGGAACACAATATGGCCAACCAACCAGGACGATAGCATATGAATGGGATGGAAGCAACTGGCAGGCGTATCGGGCCTCGAAAACACAGTTTTGGCCTAACAATACTGCACACCTGACAGCTTTACCGGCACGCACGATCACCCTGGATTGCCAGACATCCGGTTGTGATTTCGACAATGAAAGCGGGCTTACTTCTGAGACTTTGTTTTTATATGATTACAGCCAGACTTACAATACTGCCCCAACAAACGGAAAATTAACCGCCCAAAGGACACGGGTAGAGGGAAATAATTACGCACAGATATCGTATGCATATGATTCTTACGGGAACCCGACCGGGACAATTTCTTACGAACAATACGCAACCCTTACTGCAAATCCGACCGGGAGCACTTTTACATATAGCCAGAGCTATGATACCAATTATCATACCTACGTTGTGCAAGAATCCAATCCACTTGGCCACACCTTAGAATATACCTATAATTACGCCATTGGAGTTCCCACCAGTGTAACCGATGCCAATACTGTAACCACATTTGCTTATTACGATGACTTCCGGAGAATGACTGAAGTTGTTGCACCAGGAGACACACAAAACCCTTCTACATTAGAGATAATTTATCATGATGCCAGCCAACCCTGGCAAGTTGAATTGAAGCAAAAAGTGGATTCCACCAACAAAATTAAAATCAGCCATTTCTATGATGGCTTGGGGCGCGAGATACAAACCCAACAGGTAGGTAAATATGTTGGCGATTCACAATTTACCATTGTTAGCGATGTTTCCTATGATTCGATGGGGAGACAATCAAAACAAAGCGTGCCTTACACTATCACCTACAATGCATCTCCAATTTTCCAAACCCAGAATTTCAGCCAACATCCCTATTCTGAATCCACTTATGACATCTTTGGTCGTTTGTCCATCAGCACTGCCCCGAATGGCAACCAAACATCCTACGCCTATGGTGATGATTCTGTCACCGTCACCGACCCGAACGACAATGACACCACCAGTTGGATGGATGCCTGGGGAAGAACTATAAAAGTTCAGGCACCGGAAAGCCCGGCGGTCCTGTACACCTATGATACCCAGGATCGTCTGGTGGAAGTACGGGAAGGAGAAACAAACGGATACCTGACCGAGATTCTATACAATTATGCCGGGCAAAAAACCAGCCTGACCACACCGGATATGGGGACCTGGGGCTATGAGTATGACCCATTGGGTAACCTGAGCACCCAGACGGACGCACGCGGCTGCGAAATTGAAATGCTCTATGACGGTCTGAACAGGTTAACCGAAAAAAGTTATACCGGTCCGGATGCCTGTGCGCAAACTGCCACAGTGAATTATTATTATGATTCGTATCTATATTTCCCTCAATACTCGGTTGTCTCTTCTTATCCTGTGGGGCAGCGCACCGGCATGACGGATGATAGCGGTCAGACCATTTGGGAATACAACAACCGGGGATTAACGAGCCTGGAAACCAAAACCATTGCCAGTCAGACTTTCAGCACAGCCTGGACTTATAACAGTGCCGACCAGGTGGTGACCATCACCTATCCGGATGACGAAGTAATAACTAATGAATATGATCCTGGTGGTGACCTGGATGTTGTCCGTAATAACCAGACCTTCGAATACCTGAGTTATCTGAATTATGATGAAGCCAGCCGCATCACGGAATTGAACTTCAACAGCAGCATGTTGCAAAGGTTTGAATACGACACCTGGACAACATCCGTTACGGGAGGAATGCTCTCCTCCATTGAAGCCACCAACATTAACAATATTGGTTTGCAACTCCTGGATTATGACTACGATGCCAATGGCAATATCCTAACGATTACTGACGCGATCAACGCTGAAGACAGTGCTTTTACTTACGATGATGCCAACCGGTTGGAGTCGATGCAGGTGGTCAGCAACAGCCAGGTGACGCATAGTGAAGTCTTCACCTACAACACCAGCAACGGCAACCTGAATGCCCGGGGTGTAGACCTGAACCAGTTGATCTCTTACAGCTATGACAGTAACCACCCGCACGCCGTGGATGGATACAATGGGAACAGCTACAGCTACGACGCCAACGGCAACCAGATTGAGCGTGAAATTGGGCAGGATAGCTTTGAATTGGTGTTTGATGGCGATAACCGTCTGGTGGAAGTGCTAACCGGAGAAGGTCAAAACCCCACGGCTACGCCATCAGCGACGGAGATTCCTACCAAGACACCTACGCCCAACCCTACCACTACAGCCACCATTACTACTACACCAACAGCCACACAGGCAACCCCCACCCCAAGTGCAACGGCTACAGCCACCGGCATCTATACCCCCAGTGTGACGCCTACAGTGAAGAAAACACCAAGGTTTGTCAAAACCTTTATCATTGAAACCGGATATCCTATTCCCCTTACACCTACTTATCAAATTCAGAGTATCCCGGAGACTCAGGAAGCGCAGTTACAGGAAGAACCACAAATGCTAACATTGCTTCAAGAAGTAACTCTGGCGGAATACATCTACGATGGAGACGGCAACCTGGTGCAGAGCATCATTGCCGGTGTGGTTACCTATTACCCCGGCCAGTATTACGAAAAACGGGTAAACGGTGAAACCGAATCCATTCTAAAATACTACTACGCCGCCGGGAAGCGGATTGCCATGCGCGAAGATGGCACAGTCACCTTCCTGCTGTCAGACCACCTGGGATCGACATCCGTCACCACCAACTCAACCGGTGTGTTGGTTTCCTCCATGCTGTACACCGCCTTTGGAGAGACCCGCACCAGTACCGGCATGACTGCCAGTGACTACCGCTACACCGGGCAGCGCGAAGAGAGCGAGATCGGATTGTATTTTTACAATGCAAGATTCTATGATGCTGCGCTAGCGAGGTTCATCTCTGCGGATACAATTGTCCCACAACCGGGGGATATAAAGTCTTATGATCGATATGCTTATGTTTATAACAACCCAATTTGCTATACTGATCCGAGTGGTCATACAATTTGTATGGATGACGGGTATTGTGGAACAGTAGGAAGTACTGGGTATTTAAAATATATATACCGATCAGCGGTAAAAGAAGTATACCAATGGCAACTGAAAGGAAACTTCAAATTAGCTGATTTGAAAACTATCTATCAGGTAGGGTTCAATATTCAATCATATGTGAATAACTTAAATGGAGACGGTTTAGGTTGGATTCGAAATAATCTGAGAGGTGCAACGTTCGTTAATTACGGTGTGTCTAAAAACACAAGTTATGTCTCTCCACAAAATTATATTTTTCTGTCCAAAAATTGGCAAACTTACGGAAAAAACACAACCTTGAAATTGATCACTCATGAATTAGCTCATGTTTGGGATAATAACAGTACTCCTTCTGGATTGGGCACTTATTTTGGTGGTGGAATTGCTGATGGACTGTATAAATTTGTCAGTGGGAAACAAACTTTGTCTAAGGGGATTAGATTCATTAATAGCCATTTTCTACATATACCTAAATCACTATTAATAGGCACTTTACAAGACTCTGACTTATTCCCTAAAGAATTTAATTATGGAAATGGCTCTACTGCTGATTACTTTGCAGACGCATTTGCATTTGGAATTTACAACCCATCCAAAGCACCAGTAAGAGCATGTTTGTGGGTCAAAGCGATAATTAGTTTGGAAGTTAGCCATTAAATAAGGAGAGTTATTAATGAATAAAACCTTAAAAACATGTGGTTCTTTTTTATTATATCTTGCCTTCTTTATTATAATCATTATTGGAATTATCTTAGCTATCCGCTCTCACCAAACCGCAATTGAGATTTCAGAATGTGAACTACCATGCTGGCATGGAATAACTGTAGGAACAACCCAGGAAGATGAGGTAATTCGAATTTTTGATGACTTTTCAGGCATGAATTATCAATTAACCAATTATTCTAGCGATATGTATTTTAACAACATTGAAGTGTTATATTTCAGATTGTATCCTGGACTTTTAAATTTATCCAAGGTAAATGGTCATGTATTTATTAAGGAAAATGAGACTATTTTCTTGTCGCTTGAGGGTAATATTGGGTTAAAGGCTCATTACCTGATTGAAAGGTTTGGAGAACCTGAGTACGTATATTCTAAACCGCTTCATGGTGAATTTTATTTAATTTCTTCTCTATCTGTTTTTTATCCAGAATATGGGTTGATTTTTGAATTGAATATTCCATATATATCTCAAAAGATAAGAAGAAACTCCAAAGTTGTTAGTGTATCAATCATTAGTTCTGAAAAATTTCAGACCTTTATTAATGAAAGTGGATATTATCCGATTGATACGGAAGATGGATCAATATTTGTTCCTTGGAGTGGTTATGGTGAGGTGGAAGGAAAGTATTGGTTTCCGAAAGGAAGAGATGAATAAAGTTTTGGTTGGTTGAATTAATACTAGAGTTTTCTGATAATGAAATAAGGCAAGAAATTTAGCACCTTAATAATTTAATAAAATCAAATCAACATACCAAACCATATGAAAATCGTCGTGTGGGTCAGCAGCCTCAACCGATTTGAATCGGTTTGACCCGGGTAGCCATGGATTTTAATCCGTGGTGGTTGGTGAAACTGAAACCATATTCAAATACTACTTCGCTGCCGGGAAGCGGATTGCCATGCGCCAGGATGGCGCAGTCACCTTCCTGCTGTCAGACCACCTGGGATCGACATCCGTCACCACCAACTCAACCGGTGTGTTGGTTTCCTCCATGCTGTACACCGCCTTTGGAGAGACCCGCACCAGTACCGGCATGACTGCCAGTGACTACCGCTACACCGGGCAGCGCGAAGAGAGCGAGATCGGATTGTATTTTTACAATGCAAGATTCTATGATGCTGCGCTAGCGAGGTTCATCTCTGCGGATACAATTGTCCCACAACCGGGGGATATAAAGTCTTATGATCGATATGCTTATGTTTATAACAACCCAATTTGCTATACTGATCCGAGTGGTCATACAATTTGTATGGATGACGGGTATTGTGGAACAGTAGGAAGTACTGGGTATTTAAAATATATATACCGATCAGCGGTAAAAGAAGTATACCAATGGCAACTGAAAGGAAACTTCAAATTAGCTGATTTGAAAACTATCTATCAGGTAGGGTTCAATATTCAATCATATGTGAATAACTTAAATGGAGACGGTTTAGGTTGGATTCGAAATAATCTGAGAGGTGCAACGTTCGTTAATTACGGTGTGTCTAAAAACACAAGTTATGTCTCTCCACAAAATTATATTTTTCTGTCCAAAAATTGGCAAACTTACGGAAAAAACACAACCTTGAAATTGATCACTCATGAATTAGCTCATGTTTGGGATAATAACAGTACTCCTTCTGGATTGGGCACTTATTTTGGTGGTGGAATTGCTGATGGACTGTATAAATTTGTCAGTGGGAAACAAACTTTGTCTAAGGGGATTAGATTCATTAATAGCCATTTTCTACATATACCTAAATCACTATTAATAGGCACTTTACAAGACTCTGACTTATTCCCTAAAGAATTTAATTATGGAAATGGCTCTACTGCTGATTACTTTGCAGACGCATTTGCATTTGGAATTTACAACCCATCCAAAGCACCAGTAAGAGCATGTTTGTGGGTCAAAGCGATAATTAGTTTGGAAGTTAGCCATTAAATAAGGAGAGTTATTAATGAATAAAACCTTAAAAACATGTGGTTCTTTTTTATTATATCTTGCCTTCTTTATTATAATCATTATTGGAATTATCTTAGCTATCCGCTCTCACCAAACCGCAATTGAGATTTCAGAATGTGAACTACCATGCTGGCATGGAATAACTGTAGGAACAACCCAGGAAGATGAGGTAATTCGAATTTTTGATGACTTTTCAGGCATGAATTATCAATTAACCAATTATTCTAGCGATATGTATTTTAACAACATTGAAGTGTTATATTTCAGATTGTATCCTGGACTTTTAAATTTATCCAAGGTAAATGGTCATGTATTTATTAAGGAAAATGAGACTATTTTCTTGTCGCTTGAGGGTAATATTGGGTTAAAGGCTCATTACCTGATTGAAAGGTTTGGAGAACCTGAGTACGTATATTCTAAACCGCTTCATGGTGAATTTTATTTAATTTCTTCTCTATCTGTTTTTTATCCAGAATATGGGTTGATTTTTGAATTGAATATTCCATATATATCTCAAAAGATAAGAAGAAACTCCAAAGTTGTTAGTGTATCAATCATTAGTTCTGAAAAATTTCAGACCTTTATTAATGAAAGTGGATATTATCCGATTGATACGGAAGATGGATCAATATTTGTTCCTTGGAGTGGTTATGGTGAGGTGGAAGGAAAGTATTGGTTTCCGAAAGGAAGAGATGAATAAAGTTTTGGTTGGTTGAATTAATACTAGAGTTTTCTGATAATGAAATAAGGCAAGAAATTTAGCACCTTAATAATTTAATAAAATCAAATCAACATACCAAACCATATGAAAATCGTCGTGTGGGTCAGCAGCCTCAACCGATTTGAATCGGTTTGACCCGGGTAGCCATGGATTTTAATCCGTGGTGGTTGGTGAAACTGAAACCATATTCAAATACTACTTCGCTGCCGGGAAGCGGATTGCCATGCGCCAGGATGGCGCAGTCACCTTCCTGCTGTCAGACCACCTGGGATCGACATCCGTCACCACCAACTCAACCGGTGTGTTGGTTTCCTCCATGCTGTACACCGCCTTTGGAGAGACCCGCAGCAGTACCGGCATGACTGCCAGTGACTACCGCTACACCGGGCAGCGCGAAGAGAGCGAGATCGGATTGTATTTTTACAATGCAAGATTCTATGATGCTGCGCTAGCAAGGTTCATCTCTGCGGATACAATTGTCCCACAACCGGGGGATATAAAGTCTTATGATCGATATGCTTATGTGTATAACAACCCAATTTGCTATACTGATCCGAGTGGTCATATGATTTGTATGGATGGTGAATATTGTGGAACAGTAGGAAGTACTGGATATTTAAAATATATATACCGATCAGCGGTAAAAGAAGTATACCAATGGCAACTGAAAGGAAACTTCAAATTAGCCGAATTGAAGACTATCTATCAGGTGGGGTACAATATTCAATCATATGTAAATAACTTAAATGGTGACGGGCTAAGTTGGATTCGAAAAAATTTAAGAGGTGCAACTTTTGTTAGTTTTGGTGGATTTAAACATACCAGTTATGTAGGACCAGGTAATTATGTTTATATGCAAAAGGGTTTTCGAGGTTTGCCTGAAAGAACTGCTCTTATGCATTTGACGCATGAATTAGCACATGTTTGGGATAATAATAGTAGTCACTCTGGACTTGGCACATATTTTGGTGGCGGAATATCTGATGAACTTTATAAATTTTTGAGTGGGATTGATAATTTAAGTAAGTTTATTCGTTTTATTAATATCCAACCTTTGATGGATGAAGGTTATTCTTCAATTTTAATCTCAAAATTAGATATTCAAGATAAATTTTCAGGTGAACATAAATATGGAAATGGCGCTTCTGTAGATTATTTTGCTGAAGCCTTTGCATTAGGAATCTATGCGCCATCTGAGGTTCCTGGAAAAGCCTATTTATGGATCAGAGCAATCATAAGTTTGCAAGTTGACCAATAAGACGAAAAGGTTGTGAGATGAAAAAATTTCTAAAATCTTGTTGTTCAGTTTTTTTATATCTTGCCCTCTCGATTTTACTAATTGTTGGTGTTATTTTGGCATTCCGTTTCCATCAAACAGCAATGCTGGAGTCTAAATGTGAATTACCATGCTGGTATGGGATCACAGTTGGAGAAACCCAGGAGGACGAAGTTATAGAAATGTTTGAACAATTATCCCATGCTCATTATCAATTTAAAACAGGCTTTACAAGCCGATATTTTAATGATCAAGATAACATTGAATTTTGGCTTTATCCTGGTCTTATGGATTATTTCGCGCCAGTACAAGGTAGAGTCATTTTTCAGGAAAATGAAACTGTTTTCTTGACATTTTCGGGAAATATAGGTTTAAATATTCAACAGGTGATCGACAGATTTGGAGAACCTGAATTTGTGAATGTACAACCAATAAAGGATTTGATAATTAATGGTGCTAATATTTTTTATCCCCAAGAAGGATTGATTTTTAGAATTGGAAAGCCGTTTAACTTCCATTCTATTGAAAGTAATTCAAAGATAATGAGGATAACCGTAATTTTACCTGATGAATTCCAGGCTTATGTTGATGAAGGCAGTGATTATTTTGAAGACATACCACGAGGATCAATATTTGTTCCTTGGAGCGGTTATGGTGAGGTGGAAGGAAAGTATTGGTTTCCGAAAGGATTAGAAAAATAAAGGGTTGTTTGATTGTATTTATTTTAATGTTGTATCATTACTAAATCTAATGAGAAAGTCTGAACCTTAAAATAATAATATCAAATCATCTGGAAATAAAAGTAATTCCCACGTCTCATTCGCATTGCTGAAAACGAGTATTTTCGATTCTGTAGCTCAAACAACTAAAAATGAGTGCGAGACCACAGGTAATCAATATTTCAAACCCACTTGTATATGATTGAATGGGTTGACAGCCTTAACCGATTTTGAATCGGTTTGATTTGGGTAACCATGGATTTAAATCCATGGTTGTCGGTGAAACCGAAACCATTCTAAAATACTACTTCGCCGCTGGGAAGCGGATTGCCATGCGCCAGGATGGCGCAGTCACCTTCCTGTTGGCCGACCACCTGGGGTCGACTTCCGTCACCACCGATTCTTCCGGTGTGTTGGTTTCCTCCATGCTATACACCGCCTTTGGCGAAACTCGCAGTAGCTATGGTAGTCCTGCCAGCGATTACCGCTACACCGGGCAACGCGAAGAAAGTGAGATTGGGTTGTACTTCTACAATGCGAGATTTTATGACCCTTATCTTAACCGGACTAGAAGAAGTACCCGTTAATTCCATTAAATAAGACCACAACAGGAGAATGAAATAAGATCATCCTGATGATAAACTAATTATGGAGGATTGATTGGGTTAACAATCTAAACCGATTTTGAATCGGTTTTACTTGGGTAGCCATAGATTTCAATCCATGGATGAGAATATTACACATAACAGGATGTTTCCGGTACAAATTTCTATATATCACGGATGTTTTCTACAGCTAAGCAGCTCAAGTAGCGCCCTTTATTACTTTGGTCTTTCAATTACTTACTACCAAATGCGCAGATGCGTTGGTTGCGGCCATCCATTTCAACAATATAATATGGCACCCAGGCCACACCAAATAATTCGACGAAGATATCTTTCTTGAGCGGGGTAATGACGATTTCAGTGACATCGCTCGCTTTGGCAGCCCACTCTTGTTCCAGTTGGGCTATTGCAGCGTCCATCTCTTTTTGCATAGCTTCCAGATTCTCAATAGCAAATTCCACATCCTTTTTCTCATTTTCGAGCTTGTCTTTTGCCTGCGCGGTCATGCGTCGTTTGGTTAAGGATGAAGAAATAGATTTTTTTCGTTTGGAGAGGAGTGCGATTAACATTTCTCCATGGGTGCCCGCTTCTTCCAGACGTCTTTCACCGAGACGATCTTTTGCATCTTCCACATCACGTTCTTCTTTTTCCAATTTCTGTTCCAGGGCGGTTATTTTCTTTTCATACGAAGATTTCACTTTTTCAATTTTCAGATCCAATTGGTCTTTTATTGCCTGGTCAATCTGGTTTTTAAATTCCTGCTCTGAGACTTCTGGGCCAGCATAGATTTTTAAACTCTGACTGGCACGAATTGTCATATTATCAGTACGGTATACCCAATCGAGAAAATCAGCTTCCAGAATTTTTATGGTTTTCGGATCCGCCAACCACACGGGTAACTGATGGTAACCTGTTTCTGGTAGGGAGAAGCGCTCAATCTGATCCTGGTCAATTGGATCTGTGAGGTGGTCCTCCCAGCGAATCATTCTTCCGGTTTCATCTTCAACCAGAGAAGATTTCTTCTGCATGGACTGAACATTGTATTTCCTGTCCAGATAGCGAATTTCTGCCTGAGCCAGTAAACGCGGATGATATTCAATGGCGACCATTTTTGAGCCACTTTGTAAGTTCACCTTTGCTTTTTCGGCTGCAATTTGAAGCGTTAAATTGTTGGGTAGGTGATATTCAATGATGCCACTGGGCAGCACCGGCTTTAGCACAGATTGGGTCGACACAGGTTCGGCCGCTGAAGATTGAGATTTTATTGGTTGTGTTTTTGGTTCGTTTGCTGCTGAGCGAGGGCTGGCTGGTGTTTTATTAAGTTCTGCACCGACCAATGTGTTCAAAGCAGGTATTTGTGTGCGGGTCATCGGCCCTGCCAGGTAATTCATCGCCCAGCGCGTATTGAACAGCTTCAACCCTTTTTCATGCACGTTGTGTAACAAAAAGATCCTTTTCCCAAGATTCGATAGTAAGTGATCTGCTTCAGCGCGGTCAATGCTGCCGCTGGCACTCTGCAAGCCATCCATTAACCGTTCTTTATCCTGATCCGTTTGCAAACGTCCAATCATCCAGGTACCCGCATTGGAGAGGGCTTTATAGTCCATATCTACCGGGTTTTGAGTCGCCAGTACCAACCCCACACCAAACGCCCGGGCTTGTTTTAACATGCGCAATATAATCGGGCGGGAAGGTGGGTTGGCAACCGGGGGAAGGTAACCTAAAATTTCATCAAAGTAAATCAGTGCTCGCAACCCACTGGTACCGCTTTGTTTGCGCATCCAGGATTCGACAGCACCAAATAAGAGGGTCACAAAGAACATGCGTTCATTTTCACTTAAATGTGCCAGATAGAAGATGGATTGACGAGGTTTCCCATTTTCGCTATATAACATTTTTTCAATATCCAGGGATTGGCCTTGCATCCAGGTTTGAAAAGATGGGGATGCCAGGAAATTATTGAGTTTCATTGCCAGTGCAAAACGGTCTTTTTCGGGGAATAGTCGGTCAATCGGGAAGGCACCCAGGCGGTCAAAAGGCGGGCTTTGGGTTTGCATGATCAATTCGGTCAGATCAAATGATTGACCTTTGCTCCAGTAGTGCTCCATGATATTGGCGAGCAGAATGTGTTCGCGGGAACTGAGTGGATCAATGTCATTAAACCCTATTAATCCCAGTAATGCGGTGATGTTGGATGCAATTCTCTCACGGAGCCCTTCCTGATTTTCTGCCCAATCCTGATCAGGGGCAGAGAATGAAGACAGAATATCCACCGGGATACCCGCTGTTGACCCTGGTGTAAAGATGGCAAATTCAGCTGAGTCCTGAAGTTTTCGAATATCTTCCCCGGTTAACCCCCAATCCGCCAGCCCGTTTTTCCACATTGCTGCAGTTTCTTCGGCCATCACCAGCGGGGATTTGTTCTCCCGGCGAGCAGCTTCCGGATCAATCCAGGGTTCAAAATCTGTGGGCAATAGATCCGGAAAGTGAAGTAGCAAGTTGGTGAGATCGCCTTTAGGGTCGATTACAATGGCCGGGATATTCTGCAAGGCGGCTTCTTCCATCAATCCGACACATAAGCCAGTTTTGCCAGAACCGGTCATGCCGGTTACAAACATGTGGGTGGTGAGATCTGCCGGATCATAATAAATAATGTTGTCGGTAAGCTTCTTATTTTTGAAGTCAAATTCTTTTCCCAGATAGAAATCGCGATTATTATTCATCTTCCCTCTTTCGATATAAGCATATTTTAATTGTATCCGAAAAATACAACATCTCAATAAAAGGGGGCTGGGGTGTTTTTTTGGCGAGCGTACGCTCGCCAAAAAAACACTAACCCAAATGATTGAAATGATACCGAAAAATATAACATCTCAATAAAAG